>Ga0302271_10001010_pt1 | contig 27460 bp, 24 predicted proteins | sample III_Bog_N1_1_FD_198767 | JGI IMG/M metagenome (GOLD analysis project Ga0302271, IMG submission 198767) | Peat permafrost microbial communities from Stordalen Mire near Abisko, Sweden - III_Bog_N1_1 | ecosystem: Environmental > Terrestrial > Soil > Wetlands > Peat | place: Sweden: Abisko... | reverse complement strand
TAGTCTATGAACTGGAGAGATGTAAGTATTCTCTTATCCATCACCTGGAATTGCAGAGAATCTATGGAGAATACTCAGATGCATAAAAGAATCTTATGACCCTTTAAATCATTGATTCTGTGAGCTTTCTTCACGAGAATCGAATACTCCACAGAAACATCAAGCTAGATAGTTTTTTAACCACAGAAAACGGATCAGGATAAACAGTTGTTAAGTTAGGTAACTTCAATCATGCAGCTCAATTACAGGATAACTTCAAAGAATAGTCAACTTTAGAAAATCAACTATTTGAACAGGAATATAAATCACCTGTGAATTGTATTTTGCAGAGGCATAACAGGGAATCTCCCTTGTATTTTGCACCTGAGAAATGGGAGAATCCAGATCTTTCAACACACTTGACTGATAGCTTCTCAGTCGGCCTATGCATCTTTCTTGTTGATAATTAGCTTGTCTGTTCAGAGGAACAACTTGCCCGAAAGTTGCTGTCAGTTTTTCGAGGATCTTCTGAGACATGTTTAGATATAAACCAATTGATTAACACAAATACAGGTTTTAAAAGAATTGCTAAACAGCTCCTGATGCCTTAGTCACAATAAAGAAAGTCTCTTAGAAATTTGACTGAGAATTTCACAATATCTTAGAAGGAAAACAAAGGAAATCCTAAGGATTTAGATGAGAATATTTTTCAATAGCAAACGATGTTAACAATAGAGGATCGCAAGGTATTAGATGATTTTAAAAAGGCACCCATGGCATTTGCTAGTCTTTACTATATTCGTCTCAATCTCAATAAAATTAGGATTGGGAAAACTGAGACAAAATCTCTCTTACATTTAATTAGTAATCTCCTCAATCTGTCCAAGATCTCAATTCATTTTACAAATTGTTCAATAAGATCTTTTGAAGCTAAATCTCTCCTGTCTCCTTTAGCTAGGCTAGTTAATTTATCTAGTATCTAACTCAATCTTTAAGAAAAATCAATTGGACACATCATTGCGTAATCTCTATTATCTCCCATAGCCAATCTCCTTAATCTCTCAAGCCTAAACCTAGATCTTTAATACAACCAAATTGGAGACATCGGAGCCTAATCTCTGTTATGTCCATTAGCGAATCTTCTTAATTTCTCAAGCCTAACCCTAGATCTTTAATAAAACTAAATTGGACACCTCGGAGCCTAATCTCTGTTATCTCCCTTATCGAATCTCCTTAATCTCTCAAGCCTAAACCTAAATCTTGATTACAACAAAATAAAGGACATCGGAGCATAATCTCTGTTATCTCCCTTATCGAATCTCCTTAATCTCTCAAGCCTAAACCTAAATCTTTATTACAACAAAATAAAGGACATCGGAGCATAATCTCTGTTATGTCCATTAGCGGATCTCCTTAATCTCTCAAGCCTAACCCTAGATCTTTAAGACAACCGAATTGGGCACATCGGAGCCTAATCTCTGTTATCTCCCTTATCGAATCTCCTTAATCTCTCAAGCCTAAACCTAAATCTTTATTGCAACTCAATAAATAGCATCGGAGCATAATCTCTGTTATCTCCCTTAGCGAATCTCCTTAATCTCTCAAGCCTAAATCTAAATCTTGAAAGCAACCATATTGGAGACATCGGAGCGTAATTTCTGTTATCTCCCTTAGCGAATCTCATTAATCTCTCAAGCATAACCCTAGATCTTTAAAACAACTAAATAGGACACACAGGAGCGTAATCTCTGTTATCTCCCTTAACGAATCTCCTTAATCTCTCAAGTCTAAACCTAAATCTTTATTGCAACTAAATAGAGGACATCGGAGCATAATCTCTTTTATCTCCCTTAGCAAATCTCATTAATCTATCAAGCCTAAACCTAATTCTTACGAGTAACAATATTGGGTACATGGGAGCGCAATCTCTGTTATGTCTTATTGAGAATCTCCTCAATCTCTCAAAGCTCTCCTTAGAAGTTGAAGACAACAAAATCTACGACATTGAAACTTATTATCTTTTCAATTTCCTCTCCAACTTGAAGAATCTTTCAAGTTTATACGTGAAACTTGCCAACAACTTCTAAAATAAACAAACAGAACACTTGTTCAATCATTATTTAAACAAATGAAAAGTAGTTTGAATTATTTGATTGAATATGTATTACAATTTGCATATTTTTCTGTTATTTAAACATTGCTAACTCGCATCTCTAATGGCAAGGATCGATCATTGGAATCATTATCATCAACTTAACTTCTACTGTGATTGTGATTATGATTATGATTGTTAGTAATACTAATGGAGTTGCTGTTAATATGAAACTTTTGTTAGCAATGTTGTTGTTATTTGAGTAGCGATAGTATCTCTTGTCCAGTCTATTTATTGTAGTCTTTTGAGTGAATTCACAGATGTACTGCAATCTCTATGGTTAAATAGATTTTTTGCAGCCATATCTTAAAAATAAAGTTATTCATCATTTTGAAATATAAATAGATTGTCTAAGGAAAAAAGAATTGATAAACAAAATCCAAAAAAGAAAACTCCTGTTGCAAGTTGCAAGCACAATACTATTATCTCTTGATTCCCACTTTTACAGTTTCTTGATGTCATTTCTAGTTTTTCTTTTTTCTTTTAACATTTTGTCTTAAATAATAATTTCCTGAATTTCCCAAAAAAATTAAATTTCAACAAAATAATATAAAAAATTCAGTTAACAATAGCAACAGCAATCCTACGACTAGCAGCATCTACGAAAAGAGCAATAATAAGTAATCATCTGTGAATTCATTCAAAAAGACTACAAATAATAGACTGAAAAAAAAATACTATCACTACTCAAATAACAACAGTGTTAAAAATAGATACAGTATCAACAGGAACTTCATTAGTATTACTACAATCATAATCAGAACCCACAGCAGGAGTTAATCATGCATCAACACATAAATGCTGAATATAATTGTAGATGAAGATATTGTTAATAATCCATAATTATGAACATTCATATTGTTAGCTGTTAAAGCACAACATCAAGAGTTGTAGAGCTAATAATAAAGAAAAGAAACCAATAATATTTTCCTGATATCAAAACATTCAATAAAAGTAATTCCATCAGAAAAATGTAGTGGAGTAGAAGATAATCGTTCCAATGTGAATAATTGCTATTTGAGATGTAGTTTTCCATATTTAAATAACAGAAAAATAGGCAACAAATACATGTTCACTCAATCAACTTTTAGTATTTGTTAATGTTGAAATAATGCTTGAACAAGTGTTCAATTTATTTTGTTTTTGAGGTGTTTCTAAGAACCAGTTCTAAACTTGAAAGATTGATCAAGTTGGAGAGAGGATAGAAAAGATACTAGACCCCAATGTCGCAGATTTTATTTTCTAATAAATCTATGGAGAGCCTTGAGAGGTTGAGGAGATTCTCAATGGAACATAACAAAGATTACGCTCCTATGTGTCCAATTTAATTGTGATCTAGATAGAGGACTAGGTTTGATAAATTAAGGAGATTTGCCAAGGGAGATAACAGAGATTATGCTCCTATGTCCTCAATTCGGTTGCTCTTTAGACTTAAGGTTATGCTTGAGAGATTAAGGAGATTCGTTAAGGGAGATAACAGAGATTACGCTCCTATGTCACCAATTTGGTTGTAGTCAAGATTTAAGGTTAAGCTTGAGAGATTCAGAAGATTCTCTAAGGGAGATAACAGAGATTTCACTCCTATGTGCCCAATTTAGTTGTTTGTTAAATTTAAAGTTATGCTTGCGAGGTTAAGGAAATTAGCTAAGGGAGATAACAGAGATTACGCTCCTATGTGTCCTATTTAGTTGAAATAAAGATCTAAGGTTAGACTTGAGAGATTTAGGAGATTCTTTAAAGGAGATAATAGAGATTACGCTCCTATGTCTCCAATTTAGTTACTAAATATAATTAGGGTCATGTTTGAGAGATTAATGAGATTTGCTAAGGGAGATAATAGAGATTATACTCCTATGTCTCCAATTCGGTTATCGCCAAGATTTAAGGTTAAGTTTGAGAGATTAAGGAGATTAGCTAATGGACATAGCAGAGATTATGCTCCTATGTCTCCAATTTCGTTGTCAAATAGATTAAGGGTAAAGCTTGAGAGATTAAGGAGATTCGCTAAGGGAGATAACAAAAATTATGCTCCTATGTCTCCAGTTCCGTTGTGATTAAGAATTAGGGTTAGGCTTGAGAGATTAAGTAGATTCGCTAAAGGAGATAATAGAGATTACGCTCCTGTGTGGCCAATTATGTTGATAGCAAGATTTAAGGTTAAGCTTGAGAGATTAAGGAGATTTGCTAAGGGAGATAACAGAGATTTGGCTCCTATGTGCCCAATTCGGTTGTATTAAAGATCTAGGGTTAGGCTTGAGAGATTAAGGAGATTCGCTAAAGGAGATAACAAAGATTATGCTCCTATGTGCCCAATTTAATTGGTAAATAAATTTATAGTTAAGCTTGAGAGATTTAGGAGATTTGCTAAGGGAGATAACAGAGATTATGCTCCGATATCTCCTATTCTGTTGTAGCCAAGATTTAGGTTTAGGCTTGAGAGATTAATGAGATTTGCTAAGGGACATAACAAAGATTATGCTCCGATGCCTCCAATTCGGTTATTTTCAAGACTTAGGGATAAGTATGATAGATTAATGAGATTCTTTAAGGGAGATAACAAATATTCCGCTCCTTTTTGTTCAATTTAGTTGCAAAAAAGATTTAGGGTTATGCTTGAGAGATTAAGGAGATCTGCTAAGGGAGATAACAAAGATTATGCTCCTATATCTCCAATTGAATTTTCAAAGAAGTTGAGTGAGACACTCGATAAATTGACGAGCCGAGCTAAGGGAGATAGGAGAGATTTAGAACCTAACGATAAAATTAAATTTCTGGTAAAAATAAGTGAAACCATTGACAGATTGAGGAGATTACTGATTAAATGTAAGAGAGATTCTGCCTCAGTTTATCTAATCCATATTTTATTGAGACTGAGACAGACACTGTGAAGACTAGAAAATCTCATAGAAAATTATTTAAAATCATCTAATGCCTTGCGATCCTCGATTATTAGCATCATTTGCTATTAAAAAGTATTCTCATCTAAAGTATTAGAATTTCCCTTGTTTTTCTTCTAGGATTCAGTGAACTTCTCAGTCAAATTCCTAAGAAATTTTCTTTATTGTGGCTAAAATTTAAGGAGTTGTTTAGCAATTATTTTTAGATCTGTTTTTGTACTAATCTAAGTGTTTAAAGACAAGCTGATTTCAGTAGATTTAAGAGGAGGAATTGACAGCAATTTTCGAGCAAGTTGTTCCTCTGAACAGACAAGTTAATTATCAACGAGAAAGATGCATAGGCCGACTGAGAAGCTATCAGTCAAGTATGTTGAAAGATCTGGATTCTCCCATTTCTCAGGTGCAAAATACAAGGGAGATTCCCTGTTATGCCTCTGCAAAATACAATTCACAGGTGATTTTTTTTCCTGTTCAAATAGTTGATTTTCTAAAGTTGACTATTCTTTGAAGTTATCCTGTAATTGAGCTGCATGATTGAAGTTACCTAACTTAACAACTGTTTATCCTGATCCGTTTTCTGTGGTTAAAAAACTATCTAGCTTGATGTTTCTGTGGAGTATTCGATTCTCGTGAAGAAAGCTCACAGAATCAATGATTTAAAGGGTCATAAGATTCTTTTATGCATCTGAGTATTCTCCATAGATTCTCTGCAATTCCAGGTGATGGATAAGAGAATACTTACATCTCTCCAGTTCATAGACTACAAACTCATAGCCGTTAGCATCTTTGAAGAACTTGCACCCGTAGAACTTTACTATGTAAGGAGATTAACAGACCCTCCAAATGCCTATTTCTCTAATTGTTTCTGCTTTGTTGGTGCACAGTGAGAGTTTAAGAGCAGATTTCCTTTTTTCCATGAGGTTTTCTACTCCGAAGACAACTCCACCAACTCCAACTCCTACGACATCATATACTTCACTAAACTCTTTCCACTCCAGCATGATGCTTAAAGCGCTCTTGAGTAAATCCTCAGTTAACTAGCTTTTCCTTTATCCCTTGGTGTCAAACCAACTGGCTACGTTAGGGAGTCTGCGTTGTCTACTACTCACTTACCATACAAGATAATCTAGCATGATCCTTTTAGAAGGAATTGGCAGAAGTAGAGAGTCTACATGACTCTTCAAAACGACAGAAAATAAGGGTGTTTTCAATGTCCCTGTTTGTTTCTAAAGAAGCAACAGCAGCATTGAGCGAGCGCTCTAGATATTCTCCCTTGATTTATTCAATAAAGAACATGCTATCTTGTAAAGCAAAGTACTTTGATTGAGCTGGTGGGTTTCAAGCATGGTTGCTAAGTCAGGTTAAACAAGCGCAATATTAGAGATTGTGGAGTAATCAAAATTAGCTCCAATATTATCCAACTGAAGGAGTACTTTTCCCAAAGAAACAAGATCTTATTCAATGCAGTCAATTTAGATCTCATCCACAGGAGACATTTGGTTCTGGGATTCATTTCCTTTTTCTGAATTCTCTAGGTTACTGGGGTTAACAGGAGAGGTAAACCGAAGATTACACAGTTTCAAAAGAACCGAATAGTCATAGCTCGCTGAGACTAAGAAGTTCTGTGTTGTGATATTTCCATGACCTATGTGCTTTTGATGCAGTAAGTTCACACCATCAAGTATTTGAATCGCTAACAATTCTTTATCGATTTCAGAAGGAGGATCCTTACTTTTCTCTGAATAATGCTAAATAGTATCATATAAGCTTCCTTGACACATCTCCATTTGCCTCACAAAATAGACCTTCCGAGCAGTATTTGAATTCTCACTATTACCCTATCCAGCCCTTTCATCTATTTCTGTGAGGAAGAATTGATTCTAAATATCCATAAAGTAATCGCTAGAAGGAAGTTATTTCATTATGGCATACTCTCTCTCCATTGTTTAAATCTAGCAATCTGTGTGATCAGTGCATTCAAGCACTTTCAGAGCCACTTCTGCAATCCCATTCTTCTTAGCTCCAAGCACTAGCGCGAAAGGCCCATTTGCTTTGTAGCAGATGTCAGAATATTCTGTCTTCTAGGTTGCCATCAAGGCTAAAAACTTCTCTATGGACTGAAGGCTAAAGCTACAGTTTTTAGTTTAGCTAGCTATTTTATCAGAGGGTGCACTCATTTTCAGGAATAATTATTAGTTTGATTTGCCAGATTGTTATCGACTGTTTGTTTTGTTTGAAAGAAAATTAAATAATATTGTTTCAAAATATTTCCCAATTATTTTTTTGTATTATTAGATAGGGATGCTAGATAATAACAATCATACCTTGAGAACAAAGTAAATGTCTATTGAAGACCTTGATAGGGATAATTCTCTGTTTAATGGCTAATTTCATGCTTCTGATTAAAGAAAACAATCAAATTAGACATCAATTCAAGCTATTTTGTCTCTCATTTTTATTTCTGATCTAATTTTTATCCAAATCTCACTCCTTCTCCTAACTTTGTGCTGAAAAAACATTTCTTTGCTGCTCCTTGATAATGTGGCCAATCAATTAGTGAGCAGTTTTTTTAAAAAATTTCTACTTCTGTCACTGGTGAAGTTATGAAAGCTTGAAATAGGAAGAGATTCTAATGACTGATCAATTATGAAAATCAACATTCCTATAGTTTTCTTTCACCAAGATTTTACTGCATTTAAAAAGTTTTCCGAAGCTTCTTTAGCTTTGAAACAACTATCGGTTTCTATCAATACCTGAATTAGATAAAAAGAAAGAAATCTATTATTGGTTATATCTAAAATAACTTAAAGACAAGAAGAAGGGACTTTAAATTCATGAATCACATTTTATTGATTAGTCCAGAAAATTTTCTCACATTCAATTTTTTTCAGAACTTGTTCATCCAAAATCAACAACTTGATTTGTCAATTAACTTCTTTTGAATTCCATTTTTTATTTAAATTTATGGCATTTGTAATCTTATTTTTGTAATATTTAGTAATATTCCTCTTGCCATATTCTTTTATTTCTTAATCTAAAATATCCTATTCGATTAAGAAACATTTTATAGCTTCCTTTGTTTATTAATCTTCAAAATCCAAAATGAAAATGAATTCAATATAACAACAAATATCTCACTAAATTAAGATTCCTTGTTATTCTAAATTCCTTGTGCCTCCATCTTGGTATCCATCATTGATATCATCACATATTAATATTTTGTTAGCCTGCAAAAGTCATCTTTTTATTGATTGATTTGCTTTTAGCTAACCAATCAACTAGTTTGATTAATGAGATATTCAATGTTTCTAGCGATTTAAGGTTCCCATTTGTCACCGTTCTCTAGCAGTTTATACTTGTCATAAAAGAGATCCTCATGCAAGAAAGCAGTTTGCTCATAGTTTGGTCCCTGCAGGTTAGAAAAGTATCAAACAAGATTTTGAAGATCAATAGTATTCATTTTTTGAGACATCAAAATATAATTACCTCAACAATAGCATCAACAGGACAGGCTTCCTAGCAGAATCCGCAATAGATGCATTTCGTCATGTCAATGTCGTATCGTACTGTACGTCTATGAGCAGGTGGAGAAATAGTCAGGTCAAATATTATGATAATTATGGAATTCAAAACATCATAAAATGTCATGAAAAGTTCATAAAAAAGTCAAATTATCAAGTTAAAAAATCTCTTTATTTTCCCATACCTAGATCCATCTGGTCTTGGTTCAGTTTCAATGGTGATGGCTCTAGCAGGACAAGCACTCTAACAAAGTTTACATGCAATGCATCTTTCTTCTCCTGTGGGATATCTTCTCAACGCATGCTCACCTCTAAACAGTGGTGAAAGTGGACCCTTCTCGAAAGGATAGTTGATAGTCCATTCTGGCTCAAAGCAATACACAATACCGCAGAACCAGAAGTGATAGAAATATTCTGGACATATTATATTCTGATAAGATGTTTCCCATACATCTGTGTAGTCTAAATCATCGGGAACGTCTCTGCCGTAGAGAGTCACATCGTCTTTCAGCTCATCATCGAAATCTAAGTTAGGATCGTAGAACGATTTATTGTAGTGCTTAGCTGTGACACTTGAATCAGGTGCTTCAAGATTGACTCTAGGAATCAAGCAGAAGGCCTGTTTTGCTTTGTTTTCTAAGCGCTTGAGTTGAACCTTACGGTAGTTGTTGAGGATTCTTGATAACATTCAATAAACGAGATCTTTTTGTGTTTTTATTTGTTTTTTTTTTTGATTTGTAATAAAAATAATTAAGGCAATCTTTCTTCTTTTTTTTGAGTTGTTTCTTGAATTTACTTGATTTTAAAGGGATCTGATTTTTGCTTGTACTTGATGCATTTTCTTGAGGATTAAAGAATCTAATTGCAAGTTCATTTAGGTGAATAGAAGAGAAAACAAAAATAAATGATAACAAAAATGAATTATTATTCTGTTTTCATCTAAAACAAAATAGGAAAAAGATTCCTTTATTTCGAAAAAGAAATAATTCCTTCTTCAAATGATAATTCTTTTGTGAAGAATTAAATTATTAGTTCTTCTTTTTTGTGTGCTCGATTTTTAATTCAAATTGGATTTAAAAAAATAAAAAAGCAGGAGCGTCTCGAAGGGTGAAAATAAATATTAAAAGCAAAAAGAAAAACTAACAACTTAAAGACTAAGCATATTGCTGCTCATTTTGAAGGGATACAACCAAATTGCAAAAACAATAAAATAAATGAGCACACTCGATAAAGGAAAAAAGAAAGAAGATGGTGAACTTTCAAATGATGAGGATCAGCTGCCATCAAAGAATTCTAAGAAAGGTACAGATGAAGGTAGATACAGTAGATAGGATAAAGGTAAAACGAACAAAAGTGAAAGTAAAGATAATCGGAAGGTTCAAGTCACTCGAAAATCAAAAACTAATTCTCCAGAGAATCCCCATCATAACAGAAGTCAGTAACTATCTCTCTTTGGTGGACCAGCCATTCCAAGGAGAGCTGCATTTTAATAAGCTCAACGTTTGTTTTTATGTTTGGATTTATCAAGGAACGAAGGACAACAAAAATTTCCAAGAAGTCCTGAGAATTTAGAAGAAAAACATGAAATAATAGATTTGGCATATGTGAAAGATGATGATCTTAGATAACTTGAAGAACTTAATGATGGACGATACAGTGGTATGGAGAGTCAAGAAAGTAGCTCAGAAGAGGTGAAAAGAAAGGATGATAGAAAAAGTAGAGAATTGAAAAAAGATAATCGAAAAAGAGAAGAATAACCTTCAAGAAACTCAAAAGGCAGGAATGACGAAAGATTAGATAAAAGAGATAAAAATAATGGTAGAGATAAGAGAGATCGTAGTAGAGAGAAGGGATAAAATGACAGACAAAGAGATAATAAAAATAATTACTCCAGAAGAGAGCGCAGTGTTTCTAACAAAAGAGATCATAGCACTTCTAAGAAAAGAGATCATAGTGCTTCAAGAAGAAGTAAAGATAGAAACAACAAGGATACATCGAAAACAAGAGACCATAGTCATTCGAAAAGAAGGAATAACTAATCTAAACGAAGAGATGAACAAAGTTCATCGAGGATAAAATCTCGTAGTGGTTCAAAGCGAAAGGAGCATAGTCAGTCAAGGAGAAAAGATCGAAGTGCTTCTAAAAAAAGAAAGCACAGCCATTCAAAGAGAAGAGGTAATAGAAGTGGCTCGAAGAAACGAGCATCTAGTCATTCTAAAAAACGTTCTGCATCTGGCCGTAGACAAGAAAGTAACTCAAGAAAAGACAAAAGAACACAACGGTAAGAAGGTAAGTCAAATAAGGGAAGATCAAAATCTAGAGGTAACTCGAAACTAAAGGACAATGAAAATAATAGAAACTCAGAGACAAGTAAATAGTAAAGTAATCGTAGTGGGAAGTAAAAAGACGAGATTTACAAAGAAAGTAGCAAGATAGAGATGGAGAATGAAGTATTGTCTGAATAGGACAATGCGTTAATGATGGAAATGATGGAAAATTCAGATGACGAAAGAGAACGCAAGAAAAGAGAGTTATTGGAGTTGATTAAAGGAATCAAAGAGACAAATATTAATACTAATATAAGTGGTAGTTCTAAGTAAGATTCGTAGAATATTGTTGAGAGAAAAGAAGATCTTCCACTTCTCCCTGAAGAAGATGGATTTGATAATGATTTAATCAATCCAGATGATGCTATTGATGATGAAGAAGATGAATAAAATGATCACTGCGAATAACCTTATAAAAAAAGAAAGATTGAAGATGACTATTAAGGTCAAAATGATGCAGATATTGAAGCAGCAATTTAGCTGAGAAGAAGACGCAGCAGTTAAGATAATTTAAATTATCTTAAGAATCTCGAAGAAATGAGAAATCTTGAGATAAAAGAGGGACTCGAAGGGCAAGAACAGCCAGGATTAGTTGATGAAAATGAAAATAATGAAAAGGATAATTTACCTCAATAAACTAACTTAAAACACCGCGATTCTATTAAGAAAAGTTTTCATGAAAATGATATGGAAGAAGAATACAATTCGTTGCATAAGCTAGATGACGAAAAAGAACCTAGTGACTCTGAAGGTGATATGTTTGGCGATGACGTCGAGAAGTTCATTGGAGATACTAAAAACAAATATGGCAAGGTTGTGAACGTAGAATGCGATGATGAGTAAAATTACTTCAAAGTACGCATAGGCGAAATTCTTGGGTCGAACTACAGGATTGTCTCCAAATGTGGCAAAGGTGTATTTGCAAATGTTGTCAAAGCTGAATAGCTTGATAATGGTAAACTCGTTGCGATTAAGATTCTGAGAAGTAATGAGATCATGCATGAGAGTGGCGAAAGAGAAAAAGAAATTGTTTAAAAACTCAATTTATCGGATAAAAATGATAAAAAACATATTGTCAGACTTAAAAATGTTTTTGAATAGTCCAAACATATTTGTCTTGTTTTCGAGTGCTTCTAAATGAATCTCAGAGAAGCATTGAAGATCTATGGGAAAGGCAAAGGATTCAATTTGGATATCGTCAGATCCTATGCGTTTTAGATATTCATCGCTTTGACGCACATCAAGAAAAACAGATTTATCCATGCTGATTTGAAACCTGATAATCTTTTGATCTCTGAAGACACAAAAACACTTAAAATGTGTGATTTCGGAACGGCTCTTTCTGTAGAAGAAAATGGAATTATTAAATATATTCAAAGTAGATATTACAGAGCTCCTGAAGTTCTAATTGGATATCCTCCATATAATTAAATCGACGTCTGGAGTATTGGTGTGACCCTTTATGAGATCTACACAAATAAATACCTATTCGATGGCAGCACAAATAACGAAATGATCAAACTTATTATGGATGCGAGAGGAAAATTTAACAAAAAAATGCTGCAAAGTGGATCATTTGTGGAGGAATACTTCGATGCAAATTATGTGTTTTAGTATGTCCAAGTTGACCCCTTGACGAAGCAAAAGTATGTCACAGCGATTAAATATGGTGATATACCTAAAAACGATATTTCCAAGTTGCTACAGACCAATAAAGAAGGAGTGCAATTTGAGAACTAGAAGAAACTAGCATAGTTCAAAGATTTCTTGGATAAATGCCTGCAATTAGACCCGAAAAATAGGCTCACACCTGAAGAAGCCCTGAAGCATCCGTTCTTGGATACGACAGTGAAGGCTAAATGAATGAAAAGAAAGAGGGGAGACGAAGAAAGATAGTGTCAAGCCAGAATGAGCTGGAGATTAGAGCTTTCTAGAGATTTCCTGGAGTTTTGAGCTTGGAGCACTTTCGCCAAATTATTATTATAAAATCCACATAAACATTCTAAAAATTAGAAATTTGCTATTTAACAACAAAAATGTTGTAATTTTAGAAATCATTATGTGTGTGTGCAATGTTTATTATGTAAATGAATACGATGTTAAAGCAACAAATTCCATAGTGATAGCAGATTTTAAAGGATTGAAATGTTTGCTAACAATACAATGCCTTCTATTGATCCACAAAATGAAGACCAACACCAACAAATAATAATCTTCAATCAATTCTTTATTTTTCTTGTTTTTTTTATTCTATTTTTAATCCTCTCAATAATATTATTACACGTAGCAATCGTGAGTAGTAATCAATCGTTTTTCTTGAAAAATTGCTTAAAATTCTAAATATACTTTTTCTATTTGTAATAAAAAGCTAACATTGCGTTCTTCTGAGAATAACTGAATTGGCGGGAATAACGCAAGAAACTTGAATTTGATAGATTTGATTATTACCATAAGCCATCAAATATGCTTGTCAAAAAAGAAATCCTTTTAATCATTAGCAAATCAGGATACACTAGTGGAGTAAAAAAAGATAGCAAAGTCAAGAACACTTTACAAAACAAGTTATTGTTTTAGAAGCAAAAGCAAAGGAAGATACCTGCAGATGTTCGCTTAGACACTGTAAGAAGCACTGACTCTAAATGACATCTTGTTCTTGAAGAGTAAGAATTAACTTTTAGACAAAGATTTTATGCATATTTTCACAAATAATTCATTCATTTAGACACAGATATGTCAAATATTTTTTTTCTTTGAAAGGTTAGGTGTGGTGGACAGGCTGCAAAGAGACGCCTTATTTCTGCAGAGGAGGTGTCCTCAAGGAAAGTATTTATCTACTCAGTAAACCATTTTGAAATTCTTCTTGATTTTTTCGAAATTTTATGAACATATGTTTGTTTTGCCTCTGCTGATACAGTTGTAAGTGATGGGCGTAGTGTCTGGGTAACCAAGGCAGAAGAAGAATAAATTCTAGAAGAGAAAGACCGCTACAATAAAGCAATCGAAGTTAAGCAGCTTCGAGATGTGCTTCGTGTGCTAGACTAACCTCTGCGAGAAGGTCCACGATCTACATTTTTTACTAAATTGCAGTTTCGCAAAAACCGAGAGGAAGATTTAATTGTGAGCATGGAATTTCAACTCGTTTTGTACCCCTTCAAATGGGAATTCTTCCTGACAAAAATGGACGATTCAGAGGTTTTCAATATTTTAATCGATGATTTAATCTCGCCAATGGCTAGAGCTATTAAATCATTGGAGCTACGTGGAGATGCGTATTACAGATTGGCAACGAGTTTAGAGAAAGATCTTTAAAGTCGATTCACTGCAAGAGAGAAAATGCTGTATGTCTCACAGGTCCCAAAAGATGACGAAAAGTATTTTAAAACGATCGAAACAAAGGATGTTGAGGAAGGAAAGATTGCCGAATTTAACTTTGGACCAGCTGCGAAGTATTTCTTGAGAAGCAAACAACCAGAAGAGGATAGTAAAAATGATGGGGATTTTCAAAATGTTTATGAGTTTTCTACTAAAGAAAGAGGGTTTCAATTGGGGGATTGTTTGGTTGTTGATGGAGTAATATCTGGATTTTAACCAGTTTCTTTCTTTTTAAGTTTCAAAAGACCCAAAACAAAGCGGATTTCAGATCAAAAATAATCCAGGAAGATCTAATTTACAATTCGATTATTTTGAGGAAAAAGAAGGAAACGATGAGAAGAAACCGACTGGTAAGAATAAGTTAGCTGAAAGCAATATAAATAGCATTGAAGGAGATAAATAAAAGGGAAATAATAAGATTAAGATTGATAGTAGCGGTGATGAAGATGATCTGAGGCTATTTGAGATCAAAGAGAAATAGAAGCTAGACAATCCAATAGTGATGAAAAGAAAGAAGAGGCTAGATTTCTTATGATATCCCAAGAAATATTGCAAGTATTTGTTGTTTTTCAAAAGGGTTTTTATTTGTTTTGCTTTTTTGTTGTTGCAAGATTATTTGTGACAGTTAATGAAGTTTCAGTGTTAAGCAAGCCTGAAATTATTAAACAATTGGAATGATAATTGGCTGTTTCTATGAGTCTTGTATATTTGTTTTTATGTATTTTCAAAAGAAATGTATGCAATCAAAATGTTACAATCCATAATCATTACACACACTCACACAATACAACATTACAGCTCAGATTAAATATTTTTTTCTTATGAATTACTCAATTTAAAGGGGTACTACTATTATTATTGACTGTATTCAATATGCCAGGTGGATAGATATAAGGTAGAGGGTTTTACTATTACACTTATGATGCTGGTTTTGACTAAGACAATGTATTGGTACTATTGGTATCTTTATCTTACTATCCTTCTCCTCCGTTGCTCATTGGAAACCCACTGAAGTTATTCCATTAAGGATACTAATAAACAGCAGAAGAAAAAAGAAAGAAATCAAATTAAAAATAATAAAAAAACAACCTATATTAGAGCTGAGAATAATATTTTGTTTCAATTAATCTTACGAAATATGGCTATTGCTGCTATTGTGAAGATGGTGGAAACTAACCAGGTGGTGGCATCATCATAATATGGGGTTATTATTGCATAGGTAGCAACGGGACAGATGGTTAAGGCAAATCAGTTGGGACAATGGGAGTTTGAGATGAAGACATCTGAGCTGGATTGTATGGTACATAACAAACATAGTATCCACCTGGAGCTTAAGAAGATTAAGGAGGGAGCATAGATTAAGGATTACCTTAGCTAAGGCCTGTAGGAGGCATAAAATACACTTGTTAAGGGAATAACTGTTGCTATTATTGTTGCTATTCTTGGACTACCATGAATGCAGGATTTGTGCTGTTGATAGGGTTATGGCTGTTTATCTTAGAAGTTGCTTGCTGAGCTTGAGTATGCTATTCTTGGGTTGGTTTGTTATTACTATTTGTGTTGAGTTGTTGATTTTGTGAATGAGTGTGCTGTGCGTGGTTTACTTGAGATGGCTTTGCTTTTTCTGATTTTTCAGAAGAAACTTGCTAGGGCTACTGAGGGGCTTAATTCGCTGCTGTTATTGTAGTGGTGGCTGCTGCAGGAGTGGGAGTGCTATCTGATTGGATAACTGCAGGTGTAGCTGTTGTCGAACTAAACAATTACAAATCAAAAAATCAAATTAAAAATCATTTTATATTACTTGAGATTGATCAATAAGTAAATGTTTAATTATAAAATTAATTGTCTCATTTTTACTTCTATTGCTGAGATGTGTTTGTGTTCTCAGGGTTCCTCTAAGTTTCTTGTTTAGACTAACTTGCTTGAAGGGATTTAACAGGGACATAGATCATCGATGAAATCTAGTTTTATTTCGGTTGTTTCTGCTATTATTTTGAAGTTGTATGGGAATTAGAAGCTGACAATGTGGAGGCTACAGCTGTAGAAGTACTTATCGTTGATTTTTCTGTTCCTGTTTATGATTTCTACTGTTGCTCTTTAGGAACATATTATGTGATTTATTTCTTATTTTCTGGTTGCAACGCTGTGTCTCCATGCTACTTCTTATTTGTGTTTTTCGTCTGTTAAACCTCTGAAGCTGCATGCTACTACTTCTATTCCTATTTGTTCTGATCTTTATCCTAATGCTATTCACTCTATTTCTCTTGTTGTTTCAGTTCATTATGAATTCTCTAGTTATTTTATGCTTTTTCTGCTTAACCACTGTGAGAATTTTCTTTATCCTTTGAGGATTTCTACCCATCAGTTTGACGTTCCTAAGAATGTTGTTGTCTCCTTTTTTAATGTGCCTTCTGTGAAGCCTCACTCAACTGTGATTATCCAGTATGCTCCTGCTATTTTCTCTCAAGATCAGCCTTACGCACATAGATCAACTCTGTCTAATTCATCTTATTCCCATTACTGGCGTTCTTCGGATTACTAGTTTTATTCTTCGCTAGAGTCTTATTGTCTCTCATTAAAGTACTACTCTCCGTATTATCAGGTGTGTGCCTTCTGTTCTTGAAAGTAACAGTGACCTGCTGCTGATCTTATTACTGATTGCGTCTCTGCTAAGATAAATTTCTAGTTTATTCCTATCTTGTCTCATTCTTTCGAATATAATAAACCCTCTCCACAGAATGGCTAATCAGCTAAGCTGATTAATAAGATGGTAATTACTCATATTATCTGCCTTTTCTTTAATTTGGAAGATATTACTGCTTCAAGTGAATCTAATTCTACTACATATTTTGTTCGTAGTCTGCTTTCGGAACATAAATAGGTGTATGCTAGCTAACATTATTAATATGACTATTATGGCTTTAATGATTATTTATTCCTCTGTTTTCTCTGTATTCTGAGACATTCCTTGTGTTTTCTTAGCCATTCTAAACAGATCTATTCCTTGTTCTTACATTATTATTTCTATTATATCTGCTATTCCTATTTACATTGTTCTCCTATTCATTTTGTTCATGAATATCATTACCACTACTCTTATCATTCTAACTACTCTATTATCTTTCCCTTTCTTTTTTTACTTTGAATTTCATCTACCAATCGGAGTCTAGATTATCAATATTTCTCTGGTATTGCACTTGCAAGTGCTTTTTCGTGAAATTCTTATCAAAGGAAAACTTCTTACAGACACTCCACACGCTGAATATTGGCATGTAGTCCTTGTATTCCTCGAATAATTCAGCGATGATCTGCTTCTCTTCTCCTGTGAGATTGCCTTTTGCTTTATCATAATCCTCCTCAGATTTGCAGCAGAAGAGAGTTGAGTTAAAATCTTTAGCTGCTGTTGGATAATATTCGTGAGATGAATAATGGGAGTTATCCTTGCTTGTAGCTGTAAGCTAGTTGCTTAGTCTGTTGATTCTCTCTTGGATGTTCATCTTTGATCCGAATTGTTTGTCTGTGTTTTACCCTTTTTAGTTTAGTATGGAACTTTTCAAAAATTCTGTATTTTTGTTATGATATCCTCTTTTACTTGTTTGATTTAATTTAAGTTTTTGTTTTTGTTATCTCTTTAGCTAGTTTTTAAGTACAAACAATTTATTTGTTGTGCCTACAAGTTTCATGCATATCAATCGACTCTGCAATCTTTTAATAAAACTGTCTAGAAACTCATTAGTATCAAGTGTGAATAATAATATGAACAAGAATATTTATCCAGAAATGAGCAGATAGATAGATAAGCAAACATCAGAATTTTTGTATTTTTTAGATTGATAATTTTTGCAATCTCAGAATTAAGTGACTTTTTGTAAATTCTCTCATAATGCAACTTAATTAAATTAATAAACAATTTTATTTGTCTCAAAATCATTTATTTTTGTGAAGCTGATTGCATGATAACATTGTATTTTCTGAAGGCTTGATATATATAGATAATATATCTTGATTTCTTTACTAAATTATCTCTATAAACCCAATTTATTTCTAAGGAGTTATTTCCCAAAAAAAAAGAGTCTTATTAGAGGATCGCATAAAACTATTATGAGTTTTCATATTGTTTAATTAATCAAACATTTCTTTAAATGAAGATGAGGAATTAGAGCAGAGAGAGTTGGAAATGTTTAGAAAGAAGAATACAAAAATATAATCTCGATTTGTTAGTAAAATCATTGATTTATAATTATAGTCTGCGAATCTTAAACAAGAAACAAAATAAACAATCCTCAAGAAGGTAATATTTCAAAATACAAATTAACTTTCAAGTTTTTTTTTAGGAGCAGTTCAAGAATCTACCATTAACTTTAGAAGAAAATGTCAGGTTGGGATGATGAAATACCAAAGCTGCCACAACAGCAAAAACCTAATCAAAACAAATAAAACAACAACAACAACAAAGGAGGGAATAACAATTAGAACAAAGGATAATAGTAACAGTAATAGCAATAGCAAAAACCAGCAACAAAACAAGTCTTCGTTGAGAGTAAAGCATAAATAATAAAGATGGATATTCCTTTGGCTTGATAACCCAACTATTTATGATAATATTTCTAACTTTTCATTGGTTTGTTGTCAAAAAGAGGATGGTCCACGAAGATTCTAGTTCTTCAACAGCAAAGCTAAAGATGCTTCTACGAATCCCTAAGAAGAGCAGAAAGTTAACACCGAACAACCACAGTAACTTCCTAAAAACCACCAGTAGCTTCCATAGCAGCATCCAAAACAGCAACAGCAACAGTAACTACAAGCACCCGTTTCTCACGAAACCAAACAAAAAGCAGCTGACCCTATTCTCCCTCCAAACAAAGTCGTCCAATAAGCACAGTTGATTACCTCCCCTCCATGCGAAAATGCGAATTACAACATACCACATTAGGTAGTACTTCGATCAAAAGAAGGCATTTTCGAGACCTCTTGCTTTGCGACTGGCATGGGAGGTGAGCCAAGACCTTATTAAGGATATTGCGATTAAATGATTCTTAGTAAAAATGATGAGTTCTTGGTTGTGACAAACGACACAGTAGTCAGTATTGTAAGAATTAAAGATCATGAAGTTATTGCATCCAGGGAATTCATCTCTGTAAAGAATACCTCTCTGTCAAAAGAGAATAAGTTTATCCAAGTTTACGACAGAATCGATAACAACAAGTATGTCGCTGGGATCTTTGAATTCCCATCTTTCAAGATGATCAGGGAATTCAACGAGAAAAGATACATTAAAGCCAACGCACCGTACGTTAAATTCAACGAAGATGAGACGAAGGCATTTTATTACAACTACTCCACTGGGTTTATCGAGATCTACGCAGCTGAAGATCTTCAGACAGTTATTCAATAAGCGGAGATGCAGAATTTAGATTTCTTCTCGATTTCTCCTAAGCATGAATTCATCGTGGGATGCTTCTTAGAACATATGCTTGGGTATGAGAAAACATAAGCAAAACTTTAGTTCTACAATGTTGAAAAGGATAAAAGGGAAAGAGTCAAGAATGTCGAGAAGGTAAGAGCATTTTTTGTTTTAGCAGGAATTTATTTTTTAGATCACAAAAAAGAAGAAATGAATTAGAAAACTAAATTTACATAAAAATATTTGAAAACAGGCTTAAGAGATTGATCTGAAGTGGTCACCTGATGGAAATCACGTGATTATCATCACCTAAACGACACATGATGCTACGGGAAACACTTATTACGGACAGACAGCTCTGTGGTTGTATTCCTTTGGATTCAAAAAACTACAGTAAATTCCCACCATCGAAGTAAGTTAAAAACAGCATTTCATTCATATTTGAATATCCCACTGCAATGCATCTAATAACATTCCTCAACTAATTTCTTGAACTAATCTAAAAGGGACCTGTTCATGACGTTGAATGGAATCCAAATGGCGAGAATTTCATTGCTATCGTTGGGTACATGCCAGCAAAACCTGTGCTTTACACAGTCAAAGCTGAACCAATATTTTCATTCGGCTCAGTGCACAGAAACACTATCCGATTCCAACCACAAGGAAGATTTGTACTTTTCGGTGGGTTTGGTAATATCTCCGGAGACGTGGATATCTGGGAGTTGACGTCCTTTGAGAAAATTGCTAAATTCAATGCTGCAACTTCTGCTTCGATTGAATGGTCGTTAGATGGAAAATATGTAAAAATCTATCAATTTTAACTATCTAAATGTAAAAGTTAATTCTTTTTTATATTTGTTGCCAATAGATTCTCTCAGCTGTGTTGACTCCTCGCTTAAGAGTGGATAACAATTTTAAGCTCTTCAAATGGAACGGCGAGTTAGTGAATTCTTGCAATTTCTAACACACTGAGCTTTATGAAGTTAAGTGGAAACCAAACTAAGCTTACAAGGATAAATCTGATATTCCTGAGAAAGAAATATCTGAAGAATTGGCTTAGCAACGCAAAAAAACGTAGATTGCAGCGAAAACACACGAACCAACATTCGGAGGTGGTAATTTTGCTGCTCTGCTTAGAAATGATCGTGGAGATGATGGTCCCAAGAAAATCACCGGAAATGAAGAGTGGCTCATCAAAGCAAGAAATGAAGCTAAGAAAGTCAAGAAGGAATAATGAACAATATTTGAATATTTTTGTTAATGAGATGTTTATCATAACTAAGAAACTGTTTTGAAATGTGTGTTTAAGAAATAAAGTTAATCTTCAAACATAAAAAACAATTTTTAAGCAGCTCATTTTATATCAGTTCACAGACTACATTAGGATGGATTCTACAAATACAGAACATTCTATTTGGATTTGTAGAAGTTTAATATACTTTTACACCCAAGACATTTTATATTTTTCCCATATTTTTCCTATTTTGTTTTACACTTTCAAGCTAATTAATTCACACATTTTAAGATGAGTAAAAATTATGCTTTCCTTGGGAACTGCTTGGCGTATCTTGCTCCTAAGAATTATGAAACCCATCTTCGAAAGGAGCTCGCTCATAGATCAGCGAAGATCATCTTTGAACATGGCTCTCTTTTCTTTGTGGAGAAACCATCCTAAGGAAATCCACTGAATATCTATTGGAAAGCTAGTGAATGGAAAGACATTCATATTATGAATTATGAATCAGTGAAAAAATGTGCAGTTCAGCTCAAAAAGATTAATAAATTCTGGTATTTCTATTCGCCTACACTACATCTCAGGAGTAAATTGATCGTGGAATAGTTACCTAAATGGCAGAGTTCTTCATTTTAGTTTCCACTGGAGTATCAAAACTCATAATTATCTGCATCAAAAGTGTTTAGTCTTCTATCAGCTGATTAGTTAGTTTATGCTTCGTCAGTAATTCCATCTTTCCCGAATGGAGAGGAAATATTTATAGAGGATAAAGTCAACCCACCTTGTAGAGCGTATCTGAAGCTGTAAGAGGCATTTTTTTAGTAAAAATCCTTCCCTTAGCCAAACGATTATGTCATCGAACTTGGTGCTGCTCCAGGAGGATGGACTTATGTTTTACAGTAGCTGGGTGCGAATATTCTATCATGTGATCGATCACAACTTGATCCTCTTCTTATGAAATACAAAAACTTGGAGTTTGTTTCAGCAGATGCCTTCAAGATCCTACCTGATTCGCATGCAAGTTCTCGAGAAGTTGACTGGCTGCTTAGTGATTTAATCTGCTACCCAGATAAGTTGCTTAAATTTATCAAGGAATGGATCGACAGTGGGCGAGTCAATAACGTAATATGTACAATAAAGTTTCAAGGGGAGATTGATTTTGATGTGATCGATAGATTTGCGGAAATTCCCAATTCGCAAATTGTACATCTTCCATCGAATAAAAATGAATTGACGTTCTTATGGAGAAAAAATGGAAAATCGCCAATGGAATGAGATTTATTGTTGTAGTAATTTGCTGAGGAGAAACCAACTAACTACTAAATTAGAAGGGAGATGATACAAATACCTGTTAAATGTGTTAATTAAGTTTGCTTGTTTCTCATAGTATTTTCTTGTTTTTTTTTAATCTCCCTTGGTTACATCGTTTCCCTTGATTCCTCAAAATATTCCAATTCAATTGATGAGAAGTAGTTAGAAGTGCTCAAACAGATATAATAAACAAACTAGTGGTTAAATATTAGATTAGAAATATCAAAGATTTTTATCATATTAGCAAACATAAAGCAAATAGGTTCGTTAGGGAATCACAAAAATCAATCTAATTGTATTTAAAAACCAAGAACAAATAGTGAAAAATTTCTAAATAATTTTAACAGAAAGTTAAAAGGACAACGCCAACTCTCTTTCTGGACATTTTTCAAATGCAGAAGAATCTCATTGCCAAAAATATCAGTAATCCACAACCCCTTCAAGGTGGTCCTTCAATAAATCGAGTGAAAAGCAGGCCTCCCTTGACATTGCGTGTAAATGAACTGGAAAATACACCTACGAAAAAGGAAGAAAAAAGAAATGAGTTGAAGGTTAAACTCAACAACTTTTCCAGTAGCAATCACAAGGCGGCATCTGGTGAGGGCAGTAGCAGCAAAAATACCAGTGCGAGAAAGCAGCTCCTTGATTCTGAAAGTGTCTTGCAGGAATTTGAAAGATTGAAGCTCAAAACATTGCAGAAAATCAAATAATCATAGATATTGTAGAAAAGCTATGAGCCGAAAATCCTCAGGGAGTAGATTCTAAAAGTGATTGGGGATTGCATAACTGAAAATATCAGCAATAATCATAAGAATAATAATAGCAATGGATGTGCAGATCTAAGTGGCTATGCGAGTAATGGAATTGGTTGTGGTGGCAGTAGTAGTATTGGTGCTGGTTATCTTAGTAACAACAACAACACTGAGAATTTTTGTAGTTTGAATTAGTACAAAACGAATGATAATCACTGTAATATCAATAACTACGCTTCAGCTCTTTCAACTACAGATGCATCTCTTTGCTTGTCGAATTTCTCGAGTGTCCAATTCAACGAAGAGCTCAAAATCGATAAGTAGTTGAACTTCTTTGAAGATATTGCAAAATAAATTGAAGTAAATAGCCCTGTAAATAACTCAAAAACGTAGATTAAACCTTACTCTATTGCTGCTAGGATCATAGACAATACTAATGATGATAGAGCCGAACTTTTAGAAGATGAAGTAGCTCTTGAAAAATGCTTATCAACGAATTTGTTTTATTAAATGCAGCGATAAATATAAAACAGTTCAGTTGATTTTCAGCACAGATTGAGCTAGTAAGATGCTCTCCTTGCAAGGTTTGCTGAATCTGCGCAGCAATCAAAAGAAAATGCTGATATTATTAATCTAAGAGAAGAGCTTAATGACAGAGAAACTACTATTATTCATAAGGAAAAGGCTTTGCAGAGGAGATTCGCGCTACTCAAGAAGAAAGAGTTAGAATAATAGCTGAATACTGATAAATTCAGTAGGCGAGTAGCATAGTTGAAAGCAGAGGTAACAAGAGAGAGAGTATCTTGAAATAATTCGATAAAAGACCATAAACAAGCCTGGTTTTAACACTGGAGTTTATTTAGCTAATTATTTATTTATTTTGTTTATCTTTTTAGGCGAAGTTGGTGGAGCAGATGCGAGCAAAACAAAAAGAAAATGAAAGTGAACTGAATACTCTTTGGAAGAACTTCCTTTTGGAATGCGAGCTATCATTCAGCTAAGAAAAAGGAGGCAGTAATCAGCAAGGCGTTTAAAGTGTCAAGAAACTATCCGCCATGGTGAGTGCTTAGCTGCAGAAAAATGCTAATGACCAGGAGATTATTAAATTAGAGAAGTTATCTGTTCAACAACTGAGAAGAGATCTCGAGAAATAATTAGAAATGTGTAAATTAGAGTAGCTCAGGGGATATGATTGTGGTTAAGTGGAAGATCACAGCAAATTGGAGTAATTATTAGAATAATAAATAAGATTCAGAATTCTCATTTGTTTTCTTTTTGTTTTAATATGCAGGTATTGATGATGGAGGAATAGAATGGAGATAACTCATGATTTTAATGATTCTCTTAGTGTAAACTAAAGAAATGTTGCGAGAGTAGCTAGCTGAATAAAAATTAGCTCAAAGGGCTCATTTTAATTTAGAAAGGAATTAAAAACTAATTCTTTGTTGAATAATTCACAAAAATAAGAAAAAAGTAGAATAATATATGTTACTGTTTTTCTGTGTAACACAACCTAAGATATGGCATGTTATTGAGGCTTGTTAATCCAGTCGACTGTCTGTTCTTTATGATTTCTATTCTTTATTATATTTTTCAACTCTATTAATAAACAAAAAAAATTAAATTTATCCACCCCTTTGCGACTTGAGTTCCTCCAAGTTATCAAAGACATTTAATTTGAGAATATTACTTGAGAACTAAGCGATTCTAGCAAATATTCCAGCTATTTCTGACATTTTAAACCATTTTCAAACATCTTTGAATATTTCTGAATATTGATTTCTGAAATGTTCTGTCATTTTTCTAGAAGAAAAAAGAGTTGAAAATTGCATCTAATTAATTGATCTAGACAGATCTATTATTTTTAACTTTTCCCTTATAATCTGGGATATTTGTTTAAAGAAATTATAAGGTGAAGACAGATATTAGATTCTATCAGAAAATACATTTTTGATATCGTCAAATTACTTTCAAAAAAATTCCAGAGTGGAACCCAAATCAGTTCAAAAGTTCCCACCCAACTACAAACATTTTAAGATAAACACAAAACAAACAAATACAATATAACTCACACTAATCTAATACAAATGACTGAAAAAACTCAATCAACGACCATGAAAGCACTAGTCTTAGAGAAGGTTGGTACTCCTGTTGTTCTTAAAGAAGTAAACATCCCTTAACCCTCAGCAGGCTAAGTCTAGATCAAAGTTGAATCAGGCTGCATTAACCCATATGATATTATGATTATGAATGCACCTAACGTAAGCAGTAAGGTTATTCCTTGCGTTCCAGGCTTCGAAGGATCAGGAATAGTCACCAAGAGTGGAGGTAACATATCAATTAAAATATCAAAAACACCATAAATGTGATTGAAAAATTATTTAAAAACTAATATCCTTTTCGTTTTCCTTCTGTTTTGTGAAGGTGGTGCTTACGAAGATTCCTTAGTCGGTAAAAGAGTATCATTTACGAGCAGTGGATAGCATGGATCATTTGCTCAATATACTGTGACGAGCTCGAAGGAAGTAATCCCAATCCGAGATGAAGTCTCTTTTAATCAAGCTTCCTGTGGATTTGGAAATCCTATGACAGTGCTTTGCTTGCTTGAAGTTGTCAAGGAGCTAGGGGTAAAAGCCATTGTTCATAATGCAGCTGCATCTTCGATTGGAAGAATGATTGTGAGATACTTTACTAAGAATGGAATCAAAGTTATCAATATTGTCAGAAGACAGGAACAAGTTGATATTCTTCAAAAAGAAGGTGCAGAGTACATTCTCAACTCTTCTGATTTGAAATATTTTGATGAATTGAAGGTTCTTTCTGCTAAACTCAATGCAACTGTTTTCTTGGATGCAATTGCAGGGCCTGAGACTGGAGTTACAATGAAGCATATGCCTGATGAAACGATTGGATATGTCTATGGAGGATTATCTGATAAGGATCCTGTGATTTCTGTTGTCTAACTTTTTTTCAATAAGTAATAGCTCAGAGGGTTTGGTCTTTATTAGTACTTAGCTACTCTTAAACCAGAAACAGCAGCATAACTTCTTGGGAAAGTTTCGGATCTTTTAACTTCTGATCTCAAAACAATCGTTTCAAAAGAGTTTCCTCTATCAAAAGGGGCTGAAGCAATTCAATTCTACACTCAGAATATGTCCCTCGGGAAAGTTATGTTCAAACCAAACTCAAATATTTGAGCTGGATGTGTCTTGTCTGTGAAATTATTGTGCAAACATATGGGAGCTATTTTGATGATTTTTTCATAATATCTTTGTTAATTATGGGTGTTATATGAGAAATAAAGGAATTATCTAAATTTTAATATCTTTTCAACAAGAATTTGAAATGCACTTAATATTTTCTTCTTTCTTAGACTCACTTAAATGAGACAAGCTTTAACCGTGAATGATAAATTGCTGAGAATCTTTCTTTATCTTTGATAAGTTGTTAGCCAATAATGAAAAAATAGTTTGAGATTGGGAAGAATAGTAAAAATATGCTTCGAACCAAACATTATAAATTTTTCACTTCAAAGAAAGACATCTAAATCGATTTATTTGTGAAATTTTACCTTTCTCTTAAGAGAAAATACTATTTCAAAATTGGCGTTCTCCATTTACTTTTGAATTGTTTATTCTTTTAAAGTTACTTTTCCTTGTTCCTCATGAAATTTTCTTCTCATTGCGTCAGACTTTTGAATAAATATCCTAAATATATTTATCTCTTTCATTTAAAAAAGTTAATTTTTGTTCTTCAGTGGAAGTGGAGATGAAACTTCAGCTGATAGAAAATTCTTAGAGATTAACTGTAAATTGGAATGAAACCTTCTTGATTAAACTAATTTTTCATTAAGGACAATTTAAGTTCATTCCATACCTAGATCTTCTTTCAGATTACTCAAAAGTTATGTTGTTTCTTTAATCTTCAAAGCAATTGCTTGCTTTAGTTACGCAAGTTTTCCACAACAATTTCTTGTCGTGTCAAGAATTCGAAGTCAAAAACTTCCATGTTGAATATCCTTTAAACTAGTTGGGTTAAGACATCGTGATGATTGAAATAATTATGCCAGACTCATTCCAGATTTCTTAGCTTTCAAGAGATCTAAGCAGTGAAATTTAATGTCTGTTTTAAAATAGTAATTCTTTACATATTGTAACTCCTACCATTGAAAAAGAAAGAAAGAAAAAAAATTACCTTCCTTGGCATTGGTCCTAGTGAGGAGTTTACAATTTGTTTCTAAGAGTTGGAGTGTCATACAAGGAGAGGGAGAAATTTAACTAGAGAGGAAGGAGAGAGAAAAAAAGATTCAAAAGCAGAAGAGCCGCAGCAACAAAAAGAGGAAAGAAAGCAAGTCTTTATCAGAAAACAATAGCTGCAACAGCAGAACAAAATATTGTTAATTTTTTCATAAAAAGAATCTAATTAAAACAATAATCCCCCCTTCCTGAAAAATTTCCTCTGAGCTAGCGCACCCTCCGCAACAGTAGGCATCTCAAGAACCTTTCAACTTA
>Ga0302271_10001009_pt1 | contig 27470 bp, 17 predicted proteins | sample III_Bog_N1_1_FD_198767 | JGI IMG/M metagenome (GOLD analysis project Ga0302271, IMG submission 198767) | Peat permafrost microbial communities from Stordalen Mire near Abisko, Sweden - III_Bog_N1_1 | ecosystem: Environmental > Terrestrial > Soil > Wetlands > Peat | place: Sweden: Abisko... | reverse complement strand
TGTCGTGTTGAAAGCTATACCCTGAATAATGTGATGTATCCGACCAAGGGATATAGCCATTCTTCCTCCCTGCAATTTATAGGCGGAGAGCAAACCTATCGGTCATCCAGCAACCCTACAACCAATGTGAATGATATCTTTGATGCATGGATTCAATGGAGGGCAAAACACGAGCAATATATCCAGTTGTCACATCGCTTTACACTTGGCACTTATGGTGAGTTTGCCCTTTCTTCACGTAAACTATTGCAAAACTATGCTTCTACCGTAATTGAGGCTCCTGCCTTTCATCCAACCCCTTATAGCCGGACGGTCTTCAATGAAGCCTATTGTGCCAACCAATTTGTAGCGTTGGGATTAAAACCGATTTACCATCTTACCAAAGATTTGCATGTGCGGGGAGAAGCATATTGGTTTGTTCCTTATCAAACCATCAGTCGTTCAATTGATAATTCAGCTTATTATTCTAAACCATTCCATTCTTCACAGTTCCTGGGTGAGAGTACCCTGGTGTATAACTTTAGAATTGCATCAGCCGGTATGTTTGTGAATTATTATAGTTCTGCAGCCAGCAAGTGGAATTTTGGGATTAACATCGGGTTCCTGTTGTTTAATCCGAAATTTACGGAGTAATCATCCTTCGGAAAAGCCACCTATTTTATTAACGAAGAGATAGATTATTTTCTTCCAATATTAGAGGAATCAGCATATAATCTTCAATAACTAAATCCCAGCTTGGTTAATCCTGACTGCACCTGGCTGTTTTGCATAAACAGGTTCCAGAGCAATCCGGTACGGTAGTTTTCAATCATAACTACAATGGGACCCTGGTCGATGGCCAGGTAAGAAGTGGCAAACCACCGTTGGCTCAGGCAGAAGGAATCATTAAATCCATAAGTACCCCAGATTTTGTCTCCCAACGTATAATAAAAGAAGTGCAACGCCTGCATACTCTCAACTGGCGTATATGGAAATGAGGATAAGGCAGCAGTTGGAGCAATTACCCCTACATCGTTGGTTGGGGAAGATGCCGTATAACTGTTTGGAATATCGCTCGCTGTGAGTCCCCAGCAATTGGCTCCATATCCGTAGAACATCTTTGGATTGGTTACGCAATACTGGTAGTTAATCCTGGCATGTGCAGTGTTTTGTTGCCAGTAATTGGCATAGGTGTCCGTTAACTTTCGTGGGTCCAATCCCAGGAATGAATAATGGGCAAAAAACAAAGGTCCGCCATAATCTTGCCCCAATGGAAGGGTGATGCCGTAAAAAGCTTTTCCGTTTTTCATTGAGCCGTTCATAGCCCACCCATTATCGTATACTGCTTTGGTGATGGGGTAGGTCGGTGATGAAGCTGCAAGCACATATACTATCAGTGCTTCATTCCATCCGGAAATAGGCATATTCATAACCCAGGAGTAATTAGGTGACCAATGCCAGAATAGCTTCTGCTGGCCGCTTTGCTGGAACCATTTCCATTCCACGTTTTCCCATATGGTTTCAATATTGGCACACATGGCTTTTTCAGCACTATTTCCATTCTTAAAATAGGATTGGACAGTAAGCATCCCCTGTATAAAAAATGCTGTTTCCACCAGATCGGCCCCATTATCCTGTGTCCCGAATGGAATAACCTTACCGGTTGTTCCGTTCATCCAGTGAGGAAAGGCACCATGGAATTTATCGGTGGAGGCAAGGTTTAAAAAGTTGATTATTTTATTCATACGGTCAAGGCCATCTGCCCGGGTAATGAAGCCACGTTCAATGGCAACCGGGATTCCCATAATCCCAAACCCTGTTCCTCCGAAAGTAACAATATCGCCAGAGTTAAGCCTTTCACGTGCCATTCCTGAAACGGGATGTGCATAACTCCAGAAGTAATCGAATGTCTTTTTTTGAACTAAAGTTAGTAAACTATCATCGGATATTTTTGTGAATTTCGGAGTTGTATCCAGTTCGGTCATAAATTTAGATGAAAAACCGGCATTAATTTTTCCACCTAAGTTATTGCCAGAATTGATGTTGATAGTGTATTCGGTTAATTCTTTTGGCAAAACAGTAGACGTAAGAAGCAAAGTCTTATTGTTTTCTCCTTTTGTGGCGGTAAAATTCGTACCAATGTCACCATTAAAGGTAACCTGGGAGGATATAAACTTTGTGATATCAATAGTATCATTAAAAACAATTTTTAAAACAGGTTTAACCGCCACACTTATATTGTAAACAACCGAATTGGCGGTCAGAACGGAGTTATTGATTTGTACGGTGCTTATCTGCAAAATTCGGGTTGGCCCATTTTGTAATATTGGGTCATTCCCTTTACAGGCAGTAAAAATAAACAACCCGAACGATAGAAAGAATAGGATTGATTTCATTTTTTTATAATTCACTGTATCTGGCTTTGAACAAAGTTACCATAAGTTGCATATTATTTAATCCAGTTAATAAATATTTTTTTTAAGTCTTTTGAATTTCCACCTACTTGAATTTCAAAGTCACCACTTTCCCAATCATATTTTAAATCACTATTATAAAATTTCAAGTCTTCGGGAGTAATATCAAACGAAACTATTTTGCTTTCGCCAGCTTTCAGCATAATTTTTTTGAACCCTTTCAGCTCTTTCATCGGACGAGTGATGCTTCCAGCTATATCACGAATATATAATTGAACAATTTCTGAACCATCATACTTTCCAGTATTTGTAAGCGTCACACTTGCTTTGAGTGTTTGGTCACCTTGCAATTTTAAAGAACTCAGGCTAATGTCGCTATAATCGAAAGTGGTATAGCTAAGTCCATAACCGAAGGGATAGAGAGGAGAATTAGGGATATCTAAATAAACCGATTTGAATTTTTCAAACGTATCTTCTTTGCTTTCTGGTCGTCCGGTATTTTTATTATTATAATACAAAGGTATTTGACCTACGCTACGTGGAAACGACATAGGTAATTTTCCCGATGGATTTACTTTCCCGAACAATACATCCGAAATTGCATATCCAGCTTCGCTTCCCGGAAACCAAACATTGAGAATAGCATCGGCAATTTCTTTTTCCTGATTTAATACCAATGGTCGTCCCGTAAAAAGAACGAGCACAATAGGCTTTCCGGTTTTCTTCAGTTCAACTAACAAATCTTTTTGCGATTGAGGTATCCCTATGTCTGATCTTGAACTGCATTCGCCACTCATCTCTGAGGCTTCGCCAAGAGCAGCAACAATCACATCTGCTTTTTTTGCAGCTTCCACGGCTTCATAGATAATTTGTTCCTTTGGCCTGTTGTCTCGATAACTGTTTTTCCCAAACATAGCTGAGCGCGCTTCTAATTCTGCATCGTATTCGAAATTACTTCCTTTTGCATAAATGAAGTTCACTTTATCGCCCATAGTTTCTTTAAGTCCTCTTAATAAACTAATGGCTTCTGAATGTCTTGCGGCGACACTCCAGGTACCTGGCATATTTTCGGGATTATTGGCTAGTGGACCGATTACAGCTACCGTACCTGTTTTTTTTAACGGTAGTACTTCGTTTGCGTTTTTCATTAATACCATCGACTGGCTTGAAATGTACCGTGCTACAGACCTGTTTTGCTGATTATAGATTTCGGTCTTTGCCCTGGTAAGGTCACAATACTTATAAGGATTATCAAACAGTCCTAACCGGTATTTGGCTTCCAGAATACGACGCACAGCTTGATCAATTTCAGCATGGGTAACTTTTCCTTCGTCCAATGATTTTTTCAGAGTAGTCATGAATCCTTCGCCTACCATATCCATATCAATTCCCGCTTTCAACGCTAATGCGGATACCTGTTGGAGGTCACCAATTCCATGACTCACCATTTCATTGATTCCTGTAAAATCGGTTACTACAAATCCCTGGAATCCCCATTGATTGCGAAGTACTTCAGTCTGTAGCCAACGATTGGCAGTTGCCGGAATCCCATCCACTTCATTAAAAGATGCCATTATACTTCCCGCTCCCGCATCAACGGCTGCTTTGTAGGTTGGCAGATAATCGTTGTACATACGGATTCTGCTCATATCAACCGTATTGTAATCGCGACCGCCTTCTACGGCTCCATACAAAGCATAATGTTTTACGCAGGACATCATGGTGTTTTTGTCCGACAAATTATTGCCCTGATAACCATGTACCATCGCTTTAGCTATTTGTGAGCCCAGGTATACATCTTCGCCCGAACCTTCGGCAACACGTCCCCAGCGTGGATCGCGAGATATATCCACCATGGGCGAAAACGTCCAGCAAATTCCATCGGCCGTAGCTTCCTGGGCTGCTATACGTGCCGATTGTTCTATCAGGCTCAGATCCCAGGATGAAGCTAATCCTAATGGAATAGGGAAACTTGTTTCGTATCCATGAATCACGTCCATCCCAAAAATCATAGGTATTTTTAAGCGACTTTTTTCAACTGCTACTTTCTGAATATCACGAATCTTTGCAACTCCTTTGATATTGAACAATCCACCTACTTTTCCATCTTCCACTTTTTTACCGATATCGGAGCTTTTTGCTTCACCGGTAACAAAATCACCTGAAGAAGGCAAGTTCAGTTGCCCTATTTTTTCATCCAACGTCATTTTTGACATTAAATTATTAATAAACTCATCCATTTTCAGGTCGGGTTTAAAATAAAGCTCTTTACCATCCACTGAGGTAGGCTTTATTACCTCTGTTACTTTCGCATTGTTTTCTTTTATTTTTTTTTGTGCCGGAACGTTTGAAATTAGAAAGCAACAAATTGCTAATAGATAGATTCTTGTTTTCACAGTTGGAATGTTTTTTTAAATGTAAATAAATTTTTTATTTCACGAATACGGTTTTTGATTTCCTTGAAACTCCGGTTTCACTTAATGCTTCGATGGAAAAGCAATAGGATGTCCCTTTATCTAATCCTCTCAGGTTGTAGGAAGTGTTGTTATATACCGTGATGCAGTTGTACTGTTTGTCGGGTGTCGTGCCAAAATACAGATTATATCCGTAAACATTCGGCTGTGCTTTCCATGTTATAATGGCGTTACGGCTGTCATTTTTATCACGGTTGATAGTCAGTTTTTGAACAGGTTCTGGAATAGCTCCCTTTGCTTTTCCAAAAACGCGAAGATCCATCAATGCAAAATTACCACTGGCAGTGTGTATATTTTCAACTTTCAAATAGCGGGTCTGGATGGGTTGTTGCAGTTCAATATAATCGTGAGGTACGTCCTGATCGTTATCACTTTTATCTACTACCAGTTTCCAATTTGTTCCGTCGTTAGAACTGTAAATTTTGTATTGATGATAGATATCCATAGCCTTCCCGAATTGAATTGCTTTGTGTTCATAATAATTTACCTGAATAGCATTTACTTGTTTTATATCACCCAAATCCATGGCAAACCATTCGCCTGCTTGTCCAGATTTTGCAGCCCAATAGGTACGCATATTTTCGTCGGAAGCGTTTTCAGGGGTATAAATACTGTCGGTTGAAGATGCCCATGTTTTTTTATTTAACGACAACAACATCCAGCCTGTGAAGTTCCCTTTCTGATGGTCTTCGGTGCTTTGAGGAATAGAAGTCGGATAATCACCAAAAGCGGTGTTTGCAAACATTACGCCATCTTTGTCGAAACCAGCTGGATAAAGCCCGATTCTCCTTTCAAAAGTTTCGCGTAAAGATAACATGCAAGTAGAAATATGCCAGTAATTGTTGAAATTGTCTTTAAAGGTACCTCCATGTCCGGCTCCCAAAACAAATCCACCTGGTTTATACGAAAAAGGATTATGATGTTGATAAACAAATGGTCCAAAAGGATTGTCGGCCACGTAAACACCATCGGCATATACTTTGAATTCTGTTCCTGGTGCACCATATTGCAGGTAATACTTGTTGTTGTGCTTAGTCATGTATGCACCTTCTATAAATGGTTTCAAAGATACTGAATCGTCGTTATTCATTCCAAATCGTTCCCATCCATGCATTTCAGGGTTCAATCCGAATAAATCCAGAATTATGCTTTTAGGGCGGAAAGTTGAGCGATCATATTCTGCTACTTTAATTGGAAACTCATTGCTTGAACCATAATAAAGATACAGGCGTCCATCATCATCTAAGAACAGATCAGGATCCCAATGAGGCAATATCGCTGTTTCAGTAAGTCTTTTCCAACGTCCTTCTTTCGGATTGGTACTGTACCATACTGGCAATTCTTTATAGGTGGAGCCAATCATCATTATGGTATCACCCGATACTTCTACAGCAGGTGCACATTGGTCATCGTCGGTTGGTTTACGTTGAAATCCGCTATAAATGAATTTCCATTTCGATAGATCTTTCGAAACATAAAAACCATCCTGATTTGTGCAGAAAAGGTAGTATTCGCCTTTGTATGGAACAATCAGCGGGTCGGCCGTTGAACGGCAGGATATTTTATTTTCTTTGTTGTAAGGTTCAAAGTTATAGTCAATATTTAACGGATTACAAAAAGTCTTGCTATGATCGTTCTTTGGGTCGAACCAGATTGTTTTTATAGCTGTATGTTTGGGGAGTGAATGATCTGAAAGATCTTTTTTTAATGTGCAATTGACCGTGAGGTGCTTAATGCTAACAGGTAATTCTTTAAGGATCAACCCCGGATAATAAAATACCAGGGCTTTATCATTCGAACCTATAGTGACACTATATTCCCCTCTTGCGTTTGTTATTCCGGAACCTACGCCATCCTTAATCATCACTCTTACCTGATTGACAGGTTTGCCCGTTTCATCTGAAACAATTCCGGTTACCAGATATGTCTTCTCTGTAGAAACATTATACTCGGTTATTTGGCCTTTTACTACTTTGGACTGAGCATTTAATGACACTCCTATAAAAAGTCCCAGGATAATTGTCAATATCTTTTTCATTAGTTTATTCTTTTAATTACGTGATGGAAATTCTGGATGTGCCGGAAAAGTTATCAAAATATGTTTTAATGTTTCACTGGCGTCACTATAATGAAATCGTGAACTACTGCATAATGATATTTTGTTAATTCAGTATTTTTATTCTCAAAATATTTTATAAATAAAGGTATTGATTTTTTTTGAATTAAAAAGAGGGAAGGATAATCCCTTCCCTCTTTATCAAAAATTTAATTTACTTCCCTAAGTTAATGTTCTTGTCAATTTGTGTTTGTGGAATAGGAATGTATTCGCTGGTACCAGATACAAAACCCGAAAGTGAAGTAGCAGCTTGTCCGGTACGAATCAGATCATTGAAGCGATCCCCCCACCATTCGCATGCAAATTCAGCTCTGCGTTCATCCAGCACATTTTGCAAAGTAGCACCTGTAATGGAAGCCAATTTAGCCCTATTACGCACCAGGTTAAACGGTACATCGCCATTTTGACCTTTACGTACTTTTGCTTCAGCATTCAACAACAGAGCATCTGAATAACGCAACACCCTGATATTATTATTTTCTCCGTAATCGCTTCTGCCGGGAGTCATTTGTGACTTCGGAAGATATGCCTTGCCATTGAAATATTTTACACCATCGGAATTTGCCCAGATAGTATCATTGCTTGGTGTTACGGCATACTTATTAGTCCCTTTAGTCTTCGTATCCGTAAACATAATAGTTGTTTTTAAACGAACAGAATCATTGCGGGTAGTAAGATAATCAACTATGGTTTGGGAAGGAGTCATAAAACCCCAACCTGAAATTGGGCTTCCGTGTTGATCTCCACGTGGACCCTGAAATGCCCAAAAAGCATCTGGATTAACGATCTCTCCTGAACCTGTTCCAAAATCAGTAAACTGGAGTTCAAACAGCGATTCGTTACACATTTTACCAGGTTTTTTGAACAGCTGGTAATAATCTGTATAGAGCGAAAATTTACCGCTATTAATGATTTGGTCAGTTGCCGAAATTACCTGATCCCAGTACGCACTTGTGTTATCATTACCTGCTAAATCAGCACAGACTTTGGCTTTTAATAATAATGCCGAGTATTTGGTAACTGCACCAACATGGATGGATTGATTTGGCCGGGCATCTTCCAGGTTCGTAATACAGTAGTCCATCTCATTGCTTATAAAAGTTTTGATATCTGCCACTGGACTTTTACCGATTGTTTGAATCGCTGTATTATCGGTTAAAATAGGAACACTCCCAAATACACGTGTCAGCATTAAATGAGCATAGGCTCTCAAAAAGCGGACTTCAGCCTTGTATTGTAAATTTAGTTTAAGATTGGTTGCATCCGTTGAAGGTATATTGGCTGCAAACTTATCCAATTCGGACAAAGCACTGTTGGCGTCAATAATCATTAAGTAATAATCATTCCAACTGTTATTCGTTCCCCAGAAGCTTTGCACTGAAGCATAGTTGTAATGGAATAATTTAATATCGGTCAGTGTCGATTGATCACTGGCTGAGGACCCTTTATCTAAATCGTCACCACGGACACCTCTGATGCCATAATCCACCCAATGCACCAATCCGGGATTAGCACTTTCGGCTATACGGTATATTCCTGATACAGGCGAATACATGCCGCTGAGTTGGGTATAATCAGTAGCAGAAACAGGTACATTATTTTCAGGAAGTTTGTCCAAAAAGTCTGAACAACTGCTAACTACAAATGTGAGTAGCAGTACAAGCGGGATATATTTGAATCGTTTCATAATAGTTTTATTTAAATGGATTAATAAGTAATTCTGCAACCGATACTGTAAGTTGCTGAAGTAGGGTACACATTATTGTCGTATCCTGTTCTGCTTAAATCAGTGCCTGATCCACCGATTTCAGGTGTAAAGCCACTATATTTCGTGAAGATAACAGGACGGTCAGCGGTTACGAAAACACGCATGGATGCAACATTGGCAAGCTTAAATGTATAGGCAAGCTGTATGTTTTGGAGTCGCAAATAGGATCCATCTTCTACAAAGAAGGAACTAGCCATGTTATTCCAGCCTTTTGTAGTGCCTAATGCAGAAGGATAACTGTTGGTAGAACCCTCACCGGTCCATAAGTGTGAGATCATTGCGGCATCACCGTTCATATCACTGTACCAATTACGGCGGGCACGATTCATGTTTAAAATTTTATTGCCTGATTGACCCTGGAACATGACATTAAGTTCAATTTTTTTATAGTTTAAGCCAGCGTTAAAGCCATAACTAAAGGTCGGTAAATAGTTTCCTAATATAACTCTATCATTGGCGTCAAGCACTTTATCTCCATTTTGATCTTTGTATTTCAAATCACCGGGCACTAACCCATTTGCCACTGCTATTGGGTCGGCAGTAACCTCGGCCTGGTTTTGATATACACCTATTGCCTGATACCCATAAAATGAGTTTACAGGTTGACCCACTTCCATACGGGTAGGAAATTCGGCTACTCCGGTCATTTTGTATGCTAGTCCATGCAGGTCAAGAACTTTGTTTTTCAAGGTTGATATATTTCCCCCAATAGTATAACCAAAATTCCCAATTTTATCGGTCCAGTTAAGGGTAAGTTCTATTCCCTGATTAGAAACTTTTCCATAATTGCCTAATAAATCGGGAATCCCCATAGGTTGAGGGGCATAAAAAACAAGGTTGTCAGTCTGGCGGTTATAATAGTCGATAGAACCATTCAGTCTTTGCTTCAATAATGAAAAGTCAAAACCTCCATCCCATTCTGTAACCACCTCCCACTTCAGGTAGTTGAAGAAATTCTGTGTTACATAACCTGGCGTATACGATCCTGCAGAAGTATTGGTACTGCCGAAAATGCCTGAATATGCCGATCCTGTTTGTAAAGAGCTAAATCCATTATTGGCAGGGATGGCATCATTCCCTAACATACCCCAACTTACACGGGCTTTTAAATAGTCGATCAGGTGTTGATTCTTCATAAACCCTTCTTCACTTATTACCCAACCGGCACCTACAGATGGGAAATAACCCCATTTTTGTTGGTATTTCGAACTTCCGTCAGCTCTGATTGTTGCTGTTAACAGATATTTTGAAGCATAGTCATAAGTGGCTCTTCCAAAGAATGACAATCCATGATAATCGGTTCCGTCTTCAACAACGGTACGACCGGTAGCATCTCCCTGACTAAGGTACATGTATTCTTCTTTTGCTCCAGGAACATTGGCAGCTGTTCCTTTTATTTGTCTCCAGCTTTCATTTCTGGCTGATTGTCCAATCATAGCTGACCAATGGTGTTCATTCATCCCATCCTTATAGGTTAAGGTATTATCTATAATATAGTTTTGATATTTCTCCTGGTAACTAGTCAAAAATGACTTTTGATCAGGAGACTTTTGATTGGCATCCACATAATAGGCCTGGATATAATTTAAGTCATTGTTAAAAGCATACTTTTGGCTGTATTGTGTTTTGAACAATAATTTATCTTTCACCAGTTGTATCTCTGCAAAAACAGTGGGAGATATTTGAAACCCGTTTGTCTTGTCATAATAATACTGAGCAGTAGCTACGGGATTTGAAAAGGCACCGTTGTTAAATCCAATACTTGTTGAAGATGCAAAATCTGTAGGCGTGGCATTTGTATTGGTAGCATCATATACGGGATACAAAGGGGAAGCATAATAAGCATTTGCAAATGCTAATTTGTTTGGTGAAAACAGTGTCGAATTCGAAACTAAAACCTTGTATCCGATTTTCAACCAATTGTAGGCTTGGAAATCTGTTTGTGCCAGTAAATTAAATCGCTTGTAATTATTCTCAGCTTTCATAATACCATCCTGATAGAGATAGCTCAGCGCAACATTGTATGTGGCTTTTTCACTGCCGCCACTTATACCAATACTATGACTGTGTGTTAATGCTGATTTTTTTAATAACTCGTTGTACCAATCTGTACTTGTAGTTGGACTATTGCCACTTCCTCCAAATTTTTGGGCAGAGAGGGTTACATGAGCAATATCAGATGTGGTTCCTTTTGCTAATTCCATGGCCGTATATTGGCTTCCATTGGCCATTTGCAACATGTGAACCGGAGTCTGGAATCCAACATAACCATCATAGGTAATCTGGGTTTTTGAATTCAACACCCCTTTTTTTGTGTTGATTATTACAACTCCATTGGCTGCACGGACACCGTAAATAGCAGATGCAGACGCATCTTTTAAAATAGTCATATCTGCAATGTCATTGGTATTCAAAAAGTCAATGTTGTCAAAAAACATTCCATCTACTACATAAAGTGGATTTTCGTTGTTAAGTGAACCTACACCACGAATACGAACAGTTGGGCTTGATCCAGGGGATCCATTTGTGATTACCTGTACGCCTGCGACGCTTCCTTGTAAAGCACCCATAGCAGAACCGGTTGTACGTCTCATTAAATCGTCGGATTTCACAACCGAAACTGGGGCTGTTAAATCTCTTGCTTTGCTGGTACCGTAACCAATTACTACCACTTCTTCCAATGCTTTGTTAACTTCTTCGAGTTCAATTCGCAATTGGGATTCAGTAGTCACTTTAATTTCTTGCGAAACATACCCAATATACGATACCATTAAAACCGAATTTTGAGGTGCTGTAATGGTGAATTCACCGGTAGTACCGGTTGTAGCCCCATTCGTTGCTCCCTTCTGAAGAATAGTTGCACCAATTAATGCTTCTCCTGTTTTCTTATCGACAATCACACCATGCACATCAATGTTTTGTGCAAAAAGTGAGCTGCCACTGACAAGCGCAACCAATAGGAGTAAAATAATTTTTTTTCTCATGATTTTTTAAATTTTAATGGTTAGCAAATTTTTATTTAGTTGATTTTAAATCCTAGTTTTTGTAATCCTGTGTGAATCTCTTTATTGCCCATGAATAATTTCCAGAGCAACCCGCTTCTGTAATTTTCAATCATAACAGCTATTGGTCCCTGGTCAATGGCCAGGTAGCTGTGAACAACCTGCTGTCCTTCCACCAGTCCGGCATTAAATGCATCATAAAACCCATATTCCCCGAATAAGATATTTCCTTTGTCGTAGTAGAAATGACGGAGTGCTGCTATCGACTCTTCAGGTGTATATACAATTGATGCTATGGCGGCGGTAGGTGATATGGTACCGTTCTCTTCAGGTGTTCCAATCTGGTGGGAAGTATATCCTCCAATCGGATCGTCTGATGATGTAAAACCCCAACAGTTTGCCCCGTACCCAATTTGTTTTTTAGGATTTTCTTTCGCGTATGCCACCTGGATCAAAGCGTGTGACCGATTCCGGTTAAAATAATTGGTGTGCTTGTCGGATAATCCATTCGGATTTAATCCTAAAAATGAATAATGTGTAAAGAACAGGGGACCACCATACTCCATTCCCAGATCCAGCTTCATCCCAAAGTATTTTTTGCCGTTTAAAAAATAGCTTGATTTTGTATAGCCATTCTGATATACTGATGGCTCAATTGGAAATGTCGGCGAGGAAGCTGCCAGAACATAGGTTATCAATGTCTCATCAAAACCTGTGATACGGTGATTTAGCTTAAACCCATAGTTCTTCGACCAATGCCAGTACAGGGCCTCTTTTCCCTGGGTATACCAGTTCCATTCCACTGTTTCCCATAGTCCGGTAATTCGCCTGACAAGGTCTTTTTCGTTTTCATTTCCGTTTCTGAAGTATTCCCTTGCAGTTAATAATCCTTCCATCATAAAGGCTGTCTCGACTAAATCACCCCCATCATCAAATTGACTAAAGCTGAATGCCTTTCCGGTATTGCCGTTATACCAGTGTGCCCAGGCTCCATGGAACCGTTCTGTTTTTTCAAGAAAACTTACAATTTTATTGATTGTTGCATAAGCATTGTTCCTGCTGAAATAATTACGCTCAGCTCCGGCAATAAGTGCCATAATACCAAATCCGCTGCCTCCGGTAGTGACTATGTTGCCGTTTATATCATTGCTGCGTTCCCTGGCCATTCCGGTTACCGGATCGGCATAATCAAAGAAATAACGCGTTGTATAGCGCTGGGTCATATCCAGCAGGTCAGTGTCATTGGCAGGATGAACCGGAACTGATATTTCAAATTTTGCTACATTTTTAGTGTCAACAGCCATTCCTTTAGGCATGACCCTGTAAAGATATATTTGTTCCTTTTCAATCCTCTTGCCATAAAAATCGAAATAGCCTTCCTTCCTGGATTCCCCTATTTTACTGAAATTATTATTGCCATCATTCGACCGGTATATCTCATATATAAAGCCACTCCGGTTTTCCCATGTCAATTCAGCATGAGCCGGATACCCAACTCCTTTCAATTTGTTGGGAACTATATAATTCACTTTCTCTACAGCAACACAGGTGCTGAAAGTCAAAATAAATAAGCTGAACAGAATTATTTTTTTACACATGTCTTTTAAGTATATCCCTGTTATATATTGAACCCAATAATCTATGCCTTGTATAGCTGAAAATATCAAATTTCTCTGATTAGTCTCTACCTTTCAAAAACTCCTTATATCCCACAACACGGAACACGGCACAAGTTTATTTAAGCCTGAACCCGGTTTCCTTTACATCCCTTGAATTTCCACCAATAAACAGCTTATAATCGCCCGGCTCTGTTCCATACGTCATGTCCAGCCTGTGAAATGCAAGCATGTCAGGCGTAATTGTGAAGGTAATATTTTTGCTTTCGCCTGCTTTCAGGGTTATCTTCTCAAAACCCTTCAATTCTTTTACCGGACGTGTCACACTACCCACCAAGTCACGGACATAACATTGAACCACTTCTTCTCCCGCCACACTTCCTGTGTTGGTCACATTTATTGTCGCTTTCAGTTCTCCTTTTTCTGTTAGTTCCTGGCTTGAAAGTTTTATATTTGAATAGGCAAAAGTGGTATAGCTAAGTCCAAATCCAAATGGGTATAGCGGATCATTCGGACTGTCGATATATCTTGATTTATATTTCGGATCAGGCAAATAGATCGGACGCCCGCTGTTTTTTTCGTAGTAGAAAATTGGTACTTGCCCGAGGTTACGCGGAAATGTCATGGTTAGTTTCCCTGATGGGTTGTATTCTCCATAAAGAACCTGTGTAATGGCTTTTCCGCCCATTGTGCCAGGAAACCAGACTTCGAGTATAGAAGCAGCCAGTTCGCTCTCTTTGGATAATTCCAACGGCCGGCCGTTCATCAATACTACCACAATTGGTTTATTCAGCCCCTTTAATTTCTCCAGCAATTCAGACTGGACTCCCGGAATGTGTATGCTGCTGCGGCTTGTTGCTTCTCCGCTCATGTCGCAACTTTCACCGATTACCATCACTATTTTATCGGCATGTCCGGCTGCTGTCATAGCTGCGGCAAAACCACCACGATCTTCGCCAATGGGTTTGCAACCTTCGGTATAGGTCACATTCTCTTCCCCGTTATATGCTTTGAGTTCATCCAGGGTCGATTTCATGAAGTTCCAGTCACCTGCTGCTTTCCATGAACCAAGAAGGTCACGCGTAGAGGTAGCCAGTTGACCAATAACCAGTATTTTATCTCCTTTTTTCAATGGCAGGCAGTGGTTATCGTTTTTCAACAACACCATTGATTTCCTGGCAACATCCAATTCTGCATTCAGATGTGCCGGTGAATATACTTCCCTTTTTTCCCGTGCTTCGTTGCAATAGAGATATGGATCTTTAAAAAGCCCCAACATGAATTTTACCCGTAAGATCCGTCTCACTGCATCGTTTATGGATTTGTCAGGCGCCAATCCTTCATTGACCTGTTTCTTCAGGTATTTAAAATAGACTTCTCCCTGCATATCCATGTCTACACCTGCTTTTACTGCCAGCAATCCTGCATCCGCTTCATTGGCTACTATGCCATGATTCACCATTTCATTGATTGAAGTATAATCGGTAACGACGAATCCCTTGAATCCAAGTTGAGTGCGTAAAATATCGGTGAGCAGGTATTTGCTTCCACTGGCAGGAACGCCAAAAAGCTCGTTGAATGATGACATCACGCTCATTGCGCCTGCATCAATAGCCGCTTTGTAAGGGGGAAGGTAGGTGTCAAGGAAAACACGTTCGGACATATCCACCGTGTTATAGTCGCGTCCGGCAAGAGGTGCGCCGTATGCAGCAAAATGTTTTACACAGGCCAGGATGGTCAGTGTATCCGACAGGTCATTCCCCTGAAATCCATGAACACGGGCGGCTGCTATTTTAGAACCCAGGTATGGGTCTTCTCCGGCACCTTCCGATACTCTTCCCCAACGGGGTTCTACCGATATATCGCACATGGGGGCAAATGTCCAGTTAATACCTGATGCTGCAGCCTCAGCTGCTGAAACACGAGCTGATTTTTCAATGGCAGCCAGATCCCACGAGGACGATTCTCCCAGAGATATCGGGAAAATCGTCTTATGCCCGTGGATCACATCATAACCAAACAACAACGGTATACCTAACCGAGATTCTTCGACAGCAATCTTCTGAAGCTTGCGTGTATATGCTGCCGTATGTGCGTTGAATATATTTCCACAATTTCCTTTCCGGATATCGTCTAAATAACCTTTTTTGAGGGAGGGGCCGGTTATATCCCAATCGCTGGAATACAAGACCATTTGACCAATTTTTTCGTCAAGTGTCATTAACCGGAGAACAGAGTCTACTTTATGATCCAGGATGGCATCTGAATTTGATTTTCCGGATGCACATGCTGAGAAGAATATTGCAGCCAACAAGGCACAGATGAAATGTCTTTTCATATGATCGGATTTTTTCATTTTATTAGTAGTCAGTAAACACCGCAAAGTAAATACTTGTTTATTCCCAAAACTAATTTATGAACCCAATAAGAACCCTACACTAAAAAGATGTCAAAAAACGTAACCCTACATTAACCCTACAGACAATTTAATAAAGGTGTTAAGCTTTTGTTATATAACAAAATAATAGAGTGGTATGTTTAAGAAAAGGGAAACAGATTTTATTCCGGATGTATGTGGTTTTGTTATTAAAAGTCATTTTAATCCTTTCTGTGTTTTATTGACACTTCTTTATATAGCATAGTTTTTCCGTAATTAGAAAGAAAATGAGTGAAAATAATGTGGGGATTGATTCAGGTTTTTCTTCATATCTGTTGTTTGAGGTCTTCTTTTGCTCAATATTTTAATATCCTTACCTAAGCATATGTTCATAAAAAGACCGGAAGCCAGGATTGTTATTTCCTGACTTCCGGCATCTGACTGCAACAATTCACATGTTGTTTATTTTCTGCTGTTGTCGTTTTGTTCTTTCGAATCCCTGCTACTTCTTGTTTCGGTTCTTGCCGGTTTTTGTACAGGTGTACGTTCCCGCATTTGTTTCTCCACTTTTACAGGTTGTCCGATTGTTCGTCCGTAGTAATTCGTTTTTTGATTTGTCCTGTCCGGTTTGACTTCATTTTGCTGACGGGGACCGTTTTCAAATCCTGATATGCGTGGTGGCATTACCGTGCTGTTCTTATCATTCCGGTCCGGACGGTTTACATTGCCGTTATCCGATGGTGTTGGCCGGGTAGTCGCATTGTTATCACCCCTGTTTGGTCGCTGGGGATTGTTAGTTGCATTTGGTTGTTGCCGGTTATCGGTAGCATTCGGTTGACGGGTAACGTTGTTGTCTCCTCTGTTCGGTTGTGCATTGTTGTTATACCTGTTATCCGGTTGTTGACGGGTATCCCTGTTTGTTTCAGGTGACCTGGTTGATGGATTATTGTACTGGTAGTTGTTTTGCTGGCGGCGGTCAGATTCTGAGTATTTAAACTGGCGGTTGCTTTTTACATTCTCATTGTCCCATCTCCGTGCACGGTTTCGTTGGTTCTCCGGCCAGTAGATAGCACTCCGGCTGTTTTCATTGTATCCACGAACATAGGGGATGTTGCTGTGATCGTAATAGTCGCGGTAATAATACCGTGGATAATGCGAAACGTAATACTGCTGGTGCATCCATGGTTGATAAGTGTTATAATCAATAGCTACGGTAAAGCAGTTATCCAGGTCGAAGTCTGCATAAATACCCGGCAAAGACTGTGAATAATACCATTGTCCGTTGTTCAGGTACACGAATTCCCGGTTTGTAAGATCGTAATATGTTTCGATGTCCGGCAAATAATAGTACCGCACTCCCTGTACATAGGGTGGTGCCCAGGATGGATTATCATACCTGACTTGTGCCGAAGGAGTAACGTAGCTGTACATATCGCACGCGCTGAATAGCGATACAAATAGCAGGGTGGAAGCAAATAACGCGGTTCTTTTTAAACGTTTCATGACTGTCGGGTTTTAATATAATTCATAATTCATAATTCATACACTCTTTTAAACAATTTATTATTCAGATGGTTTGTTCTGATATAAAATAGGATGACTCTCAGGCTAAACCTATCATTTTTGAAGATCCTTTACTATCATTTTTTGAAATTCAATTATTGAAGAATGGAACTATCATACCCCTTGCAAAAGATGTGCCAGATATTTTAATCCAAAGATAATTCATTTCAAAGAACAAAAGGCTGATACACATGACTACGATTCAACCTCTTTGTAATATGCATTTTGAAAATGTATTTGGGTAGCCTGTTTTTTATTGTAAAGGCATTTCGTATTTTCCTTATTTAATGAAGTGTATATCCGGAAGGATGCGATTATAATTATCCTGAACTTCTTGAAATGCAATCAGATTCAATGTATAAGTGAAAATACCAATTGTTGGGTCGTGTTGTGTCAATTCCATGAATTTCAGGTTCTCAATTGTGAAGATTTATTCGGATGGAAATGAGGTTATCTCAATAAACATGCATTTGTTATTTACGTTGCTATTGGTCCGATCATAAAATGAAACATTACTTTTTCTTTCTAATCAATCGGTTTATAGTTTTCGTGATATAGCCAGGTGCTTTTTTAGGACTCTTAATCTCACCAATCAGAAAGCCATAAGGTTTAAGCGATTCAATATGGTCGCATATAATTTTAAACATGGCAATAAGTGGAATGGCAAGAAAGATACCCGCTACACCCCACACTAATTCGCCAAGCACCATGGCAATAATGGTCGTAAAAGCATTAATTTTCACTTGTGTACCCACAATGATCGGGCTCAGTATCCACTCCTGAATAAATTGAACTACCAGGTAAGTAGCTACAATACTTATCACCATAGGCATACCGGCTCCCTGGACAACAGAGACCAACACGGTAAGTGAGGTGCCTGTCAGATTACCTATGAATGGAACAATTTCTAACAGGCCACACAGAATGGCAAAGAAAAGTGCATTTTTTACTCCTACTATGCTAAAGCCGATACCATACATAATCCACAGGCATGCAATCATTTTGGCAAGCCCAAGAAGATATTGCTGGGATACAAATGTAATACCGGTGAGCATTTTACTCATTTCGGTTTGTTGTACAGGGGGAACCAGTTTAAGAATAAACTTGCGTATATGACTGCGAAAGTAGAGCAAAAGAAATATATATGCCATTACCAGGATGAAATCAGTAACCATAGAAACCACTGATCCCGCCACTACCTGCATAGTGCCTGTAATGGACAATTGTTCATTACTGAGTAGCTGCAGTTGCTTTTTGGCAGTAATGCCAAAGGTGTTAAATATGTATTTCTGGATATTATCGCCAATACCTTCAGCTCGTTGTGTCAACATACTGAAATCCTTTGTCAGATCAGTAATCTGCCAGGTAAGCAGTGCTCCTATTCCGGTAATGATAAGCAATAATACCAATAGGCAGATAACCGGAGCCAGTCCTTTTGGGATTTTCTTATTCTCCAGCCATGTACAGAATGGTAAAAAAAGCGTTGCTAAAATGCCTGCAACACATAGTGGAATCAGAAATACCCGGGCATAGTATAGTCCTCCTACCACAAGAAACAACAGTAGAAACTTTTTTATAAACGATGTTGAAGTGATGGTCATTTTATATTCACTTTTTGAATTCTTATCAAATCTTGCAGTGTGCTATTATTAGTAAGGTATCAATGCAAAGCCAAAAGTCATTATAAAATAGAGTATGCCAATTAACATCAATAATGCGAATATCCAAAAAATCCAGCTATGATGGATTACTTTCCATTGGAATTTACGTTCATGTTGAGCCTTTATATTATCTTCCCCAATCGTGCTGTTTTGGTCTTTTCCATTATCATTCATTTGATCTGTCTTTTTTAAATTTCAATAATTCTAATGTGTAAGTTTATACGTAATTACTAACTGATAATTTTTAAATATCTGCTTATCAATACTTTGTAAATTATGAATTATGCATTATAGATTAGTTCTCTTTTTTCTTTACCGGAACAATTAATACAGGTATCGGTGAGTTTGTTAATACATCTTCAGCCTGACTTCCCAGTATAATACTTTCCAACCACTTGCGACTGTGCGATCCCATGACAATGATAGTCGCATCCATTTCTTTCGCCGTTTTTAAAATAGTGTCGGCAATTTCCCCTTCTATGACAACTGTCTGAACATCTTCATCCCCCAAATGTTTTTTCGTTTTATCCAAAAATGCCTGGGTGGTTTTATTCAAATCTCCCAGCATATCCACCTTGAACTCGTGGTTATAATTTGAATCCGAATAATACACCGGCAATTCGGATATGACGTGCAACAATATGGCTTCTGCATTCATAGACTTTGCCAATGAATACCCTTCATCTGCCACTTTTTTTGAGGTTGCATCATAGTCCAATGCAATCAATACTTTCTTCATCTCGTCTGTTTTCATGATCGTTGATTATTTAAATTATTGTTTTTTATAATGTGTTTTTCTGGAACAGAATAAAAGCTTTCGTTTACAAAAAACAGCTTTTATCACACAGGTCAAAATTAAATCCTTTTACGCGAATCATTGTTGCAGAATTATTGGAGAAAGTTATATCATTCACACGTTTATTCTTGCAAAACAGGGAGGAGTGAAAAGTGGTGGAATTGAAATACAGGCTGTATGAGGGACAGCCTGAAAGGGAATAGCGTAAATATTAAACAAATGATCCTTTATCTCCAGAGTTGCAATCTTATTCTGTTGAACAAAGAATCATACTTGTTGTTGGATCCTCCCGATAGCTATCGAGACCATCGGGATGTTATCCAAGCCGCAATCAATTTCATTTCTTATTTAATGAAGGGTATATCCGGAAGGTCGGAGAACTGTTTTGGGCATTTTAAATTACTAGGATTGTTTTGTTAACAGCACGTTACAACTGATATAAACATCTTCGCCAACTAAGATACCCCCTGATTCTAATGCCGTGTTCCAATTCAATCCCCAGTCTTTGCGATTGATTTTTCCGTTGATAGTTAATCCGGCTTTCTCATTCCCCCAGGGATCTTTCATTACACCACCAAACTCCACATCCAATTTTATCTGCTTTTTAATTCCCTTGATGGTGAGCGTGCCATATAACTCATAGCTTCCATCACGATCCACATTTTCATAAGAATCGCCTATGAAATTAATCTCTTTAAAATTATCCACATCAAAAAAGTCGGCACTCTTTAAATGCGCATCCCTTTTTTCATCTCCTGTTGATATAGATGCAGGGTCTAGCCAGAAATCTATGTCTGAAGTCATGAAATCTTCATCTGTCGTGTAAATGCTTGCATCAAATTCATTAAATGTTCCCTTGACATAGGTAATCATCAGGTATTTTATTTTAAACCCAATTTCGCTGTGTGCGGGATCAATGCCCCATTTTGTTTTGACTAGATTTTCCATGGTCCTAAGTTTTTAGTATTGTTTTACTCCGCGAACAAACCCGCTGCCCAGCAGGTACGGTTTATCCTGATTTTAGTTGTTGGCTTTGTATGGTTCAACTGGTTTCGGAATTTGGTTGTTTAAAATGCTTTGCGTGGGCGACATGATACCAATACTAACGCTTATCCATACCAAAAGTTGGAACTGGATTTAATTATCCCAGCCACAGGCAATCTCTTTTTCTTATTTAATGAAGGGTATATCCGGAAAGACAGAATATTCACTATGGCAAAAAGGGATAAGAAATTTATTTCAGCTGATTGATTCTGAACAAAATGATTGTATATTTGTATTATAATTTACATACTGATATTTATGACCATTACAGTAAAAATAAATACCGATACACCTGCTGGAAAAAGATTGGAAGATGAACTTCGTCTTCATCCCGAAGCGGTTGAGTTTATTGATTCAGCTGGTGTGTCAGATTCAATCCCCGAAGGATATGTTTCTCTCAAGGATGGTTTTGATCAGGTACGGGAACATGTAAAATCCAATTACAAAAGTGGCAAGTAATCATACATCAATCCTGCATGAAGAATGTCCTTATCTCGCAAACAGCCATCGATGATCTGAAAAACATCTTCCTTTTTCCCATTTAATGAGGGTATATCCGGAAGGACGTGGGGGACGAAACAAATTTAGAATTAATTTGTAACTTCCTGAAGAATAATATCATTAATCCATTTTTCACTGATAGCATATTTTCTAAAGGCAAGAAATGTATTCAATTTATCTGTTGCATCTTCATAAAACATACTAATTACTATTTTTATAGCTTTGAGTCTATCATCTTTTGTTTTTGAGTATTTAGTTTGAGCTATAATATGATTCCTGAAGTCATCAATAATTTTTCTTCTTTGATCATTCAAATCTTTTCGATCAATTCTACATGCATTGATTGTATAGTCAAATTTTTCATCATCAGAGTGTATTTTACCATCTTGTGTAAACATAATATACCCTTCAGGATTTATTACTTCCGGGTTGACCATTAATGGAATTTCTATATTATAATACTCAGCTGAAAGAGTATTTATATTTTTCAATTCAGTTCTACTTTTTCTGAAATCTGCTCTTATTCCTTTGATTTTGAATTTGCAACCTTTGTTAGAATTGCAATTAGGACAGGCAAATAATAAATTATCCCAACTAAAAGCTAACCAATAGTAAGCATAACTATCTTCTCCTTTTTCTTTTTTGGGTCTGTAGTGCTCTATATGCATTTGTTCTACTCTCTGTTCGCAAAATGCACATTTCTGATGATAAATATTGTTTAGTTTTTCTTTTATATCATTTTGTTTGTAAAATTTATTATAAGTTTTTTCATTATAATACGCACCATGCTTAATAATGTCTAATCGAGCGTTATGTGTCTTTATTGCATTTGGAGGTATGCTAGGGAGTACAAAAAAATCTTCAGTAGTTGGTTTAAGCGATTCTGGAATGTCATCCAAATCCTTATTTATCTTTATCATAGTCCATTTGATTAAGAATTTCATCAATAAGATTATCTATCTCAGATTCTGAAATAAAATTTTTACCGTCTGATTTTTGCTTATTCAATCTTTCTTTCAAAGCTCTGTTGATTTTATAAAGCACAAAAGTATCATCTGTATTTGATAAATCATTATCAGGATCCATCCTTGAATCGTCTAGTCCAAAAAGAGATGATGTAACCAGAGTATTCATCATAAAATCATTTAAATCTTTTCTATAATACGGATCGCTTATTCTTGTGATTCCATCTTCTCTGTATACTCTGTAGATAATAGCATCATTTGAAGCACCTTGAATAATAGAAGGGCTGTGAGTTGTAAAAAAGAATTGGATGTTAGGGAAAATTTTGCGAAGCCTACTAACAATAATTCTTTGCCATTTTAAATGTAAATGTTGGTCAATTTCATCAATTAAAACAACCCCTTTTGTTTGTAATATTTTTGTTGATATTTCATTTTCACCACATAAACGATAAATTAGATCACAAATAAAAATAATTATACTTCGATAACCTTCTGATAATTCTTTTAAAGACAAAGGACTTCCTTTTTCCCAAAATTTAACAGTACTCCCTATTAATTCTGGCATTACATCTCGATCCAAGATCTCATGAAGAATAGTTCTTAATAATTCTAATGCATAATTTGTATCTTTCTCATTTTCTTCCTCGTTCAATTTAGTATCTTTAATCCATTGCTCTGGGCTTAATAATGTTAGATTATTATCAAATAATGTCATAAAACCATACCTTTCAAAATCTTCTGAGGTCTGATCAGAATATCGTCCTCTATGAGTACCATAAGCAAATAAATTGCTCAAATAAATCGCATTGTGTATATTGTATTCGTGTTCAAATTCATCAAACCCGGACACATCAGTATTATTAAGTATGTCAATCGCTTCTCCGGTATCTTTTTTGTTCGCTTGATTTTTGATATAATTCCCATTAAAGGCTAAATAGGCTGCCATTAGTAATAATGTTTTTCCATCTCCATTTTCACCTAAAAAATAAATTTCTTTGCTGTCTTCAAAATTCAATTCTATTGGTTCTTTAATAGAATAAAAAGAATTTATATTTATTTTTTTGATATAGTGTGCTTCAAAAGATTCTCCTTCGAGCCACATTTTAAACTGATCTCTAGTAAGACTAAGTGCTCGCTCAAATTTTCCTTCAAAACAATATTCATAAAACTCTTCATTTGTAAATTTTTCATTAGTACATCTAGAAATCCTATTCCAAAGAACTTCTTTGAATAGTTTCCCTACATTTGGATTGTAATAAACAACAGAAAAATCAAAAGGAACTATTTCTTGTCTGCGATAAAATGGTTCTGAGGCTTCAGATACAACTAAGGCACTTCTTATATTTGTTTCATATTTTGGATAGGGTTTATCTCCAAGAAAAAAAACACCCCGCATATCTCCTGTAGAGTATTTTGTTGCGAAATCATGAATTATATCTTCATGTATAAAGATCAAAGCTAATAAAGCAAATATTTTTTTTTCATTAGGATATTTTTGAATCTCTATCCAATATAAGGGAATCGGGTCATTGAAATTGTTAATTCCCAAAAATGCTCTTAGTATTGCTTCATTTAATATTGCTTCTTTATTAATGTATTTCTGAATAGTCTCAACATTGTAAACAACATCTAAAGCCTGAACAACATCGTATTTTGTCCAGGAAGAACGTAATTTGCTGAAATCTATCTTTTTCTTCATGTTATATTCGTTTGAAAGACATTATCAATTCTTTAACATCCATTTGATATTCATCTGATCTCCCCATTTTACTATGGAGGTAGTCTTTTGTTTGAACATTCACTTCATATTGAGTCCCAAAAACATTATGTCCAATTGCAAGAATTTTATCTTGTGTGATCATGCCATTGTCACTGTAGCTCAATAAGAGATGTGATTTTGTGTTTTTCACACCTTTAAACAGCAAAGTGAATGCATCCTGTACTTCTTTTGTCTTATCGAATGGAGATTGATGTCTATCTTCTCGGTATCTTCCTTTATACTTTACAATTGGATGATCATATTTTACAAGCGTTTCTATAGCATGATAGAATCTTGAATAATGCACATTGCTATATGGAGGATCTGCATAAACAATAGAACCTTCATTGACAATTCTCAAACAATCTACATAATCTAGACTTGTTATTCTATGTGTCTTCTGCGGATCTTCATCTAAAACGTCAACTATTTCGTTAAATTTTCTTTCGAAAAGAATCCAAATGTCTTTCTTTCTATAAATAAGAATATCATTCATATTTGATGTTGTTATATCTCTGTATTGAGCAAAATGTCCAGTACTTTGAGAAGCATATGACATTGCAAAAATCAAAGAGGACATAATCATATAATACTCTAGAGAACCTTGATACTCTTCAGCTATTGCTCTAATTGAATCAATCCAAACGCACTGTTCAAATGACCAATATGTCCCGGAATAATATTTTGTAAATAAGTTAAAGCCAATATCAAAATGGCTGCTTATAAGTTCTCGTTGCTTAGTTTCAGCCTCAAACATTTCATTGTATGAACTTGCATTTATATAATCAAACCTAAGATCAAGGCCTTTCTTATAAAATTCGTCAACTAGTTGAATGACCTTATTGTATATGGTGTCAAGATTTATTGGATTAAATCTGTTCTTACAATTAGAAAAATATGTTTGTGCAAATATAGATGAATACGTTTGAATATCATTAGAATGAATATTGAAATCATTCTTTAGAGCACCAGAAATAACAGATGTTCCGGCAAATAAATCACATAACCATTCCGATTGTATATTAAGTTCAGTTATTGAGGTATTGATATAGTCTAAAATTTCTCGTTTAGACCCCATATATTTAATAAAATGTGGTACTTTATCTATATTTATCATTTGTTTTTGTATATAATACAAAGATAGCAATTTAAAGTCATTCATTAGATTTGTATAAAACTAAAGTTGAAAAATAATGAGTTTCTATAATGCACCTTCTCCCGTCCAGCCCCTGCCATATCCCTGCGGATAAATTCCCTTATTCTGACGTACAAAAGGACATCCCAGCCACAGGCATTCCCTTTTTCTTATTTATAGATGGATATATCCAGAAGGACAGGGAATAAACACCCACCATTTTCCATTCTACTTTTATAAATCACTGCTCATTTACTGGTTATTATCTATCTTACGCCAAATCTGAAACATTACCGATAAACTCACAACTTAAAAATAATCGGCAAAGTGAAACATGCCTTACATGGAACTTTGTTGTTTGAGGCTGGCTTCCAATCCGGCATCAGTTTAACAATCCGAAGTGCTTCTTTGTCTAATGCAGGATGAGAAGATTTACGAACATACAAACAACTAATTTTCCCTGACTCATTAATGATAAACTCTACTATCACACGTCCTTGAATACCTTCTTCTCTGCATTCACGAGGATATTGTAGATTCTTTCGAATAAAATTAAAGAGTTCACTGAACCCTCCAGGGAATCCTGCTTCCTCTTCAGGATGTCCATATATATTTTCAGGACAAATCTGATTATACAATGAGTCACATTGATCACATGTCATAAATACACTATCTTCAGTTGTCTTTGATTCTGTTTGTGCATACATAGAAAAGAATAAAAAAGCAAAAACATGCAGCAATAAATATTTCATATTTTCCATTTTATTAAAAATAAATTATTGGCATTTAATATAATAATAACACACAGCGATTAATAATTACCATTTTCTTGGAATATCTGTCCGTGCGGATATATTCCCTTATATCGATGTACAAAATGGCATGCCTGCCGCTGGGATATTTTATCCCAGCTTTTGTTTTATCAGGATTTGTAATCCGAAAACTCTCATATTCAAACAATTGTCTTTCATTCAATCCTTTTACCCGATATCTATCGGAATCCAATCAATACCTGAAAACTGTAAATGTGATCTGTTTAATTATGAATTATGAATTGATTCCGTCACCTTCGATGCAATTTTCTATATCCATGTTCGTGAGAATTTTAACTTTACAAATATAGAGAATGTTTTTTAATAATTGTAGTTGGTGGGTTGCATCCCGATAGCTATCGGGACCTTATAATACAGAAGGCTGGGATGACATGTCCTAGCCGACAGGCATTCCTTTTTTTTCATTTATAGAAGATCATATCCGGAAGGACAGGTATTATAAGTCTTCACACCAAATATAAGACTTAATTAAGAGTACAATAACCCTGGCCATTGCAAGAATAACCACTTTCTTATCTATTGTCGAACATATCTGTAAGAACTGGAGATTTATTTTCCTTCACAAAACTACTGATAATTTATCTTAATTCCTAACAACTGCCTTTTATTTTATTTCCGGCCCAGATTCAACGCGCCCACTTGGAGCAAACGGGTCGGTACAAGTACTAAAAATGGATGTTGCGGCCAATTTATCGTTAAAATACCGCCTTTTTTCGTTCAATATGTATTCACTGTTCATAGGGGGTTGCGAGGGCCTTTCGAGGGCCTTCCGAGGGGGTTCCGAGGGGGTTCGGAGGGGTAAAGCTCTCTGAACCCCCTGCCAACCCCCTGCCAACCCTCAGGAAAGAGCCTTTGAAGGGTATAAGAGTTTGGGGAGTTTGAAGGGTTTGAGAGTTTGAAGAGTTCCGTGTTCTGCGTTCCGTGTTCCGTGTTGAGGATTAAGAGAGGACTGCGAAAATACTGTAGAATTTTCTGTCCCTGCGGATATATTCCTCTATATCGATGCACAAAATGGCATTGGTTGGTGCGTCATGATAGCTATCGGGACGCACCAACCAATACCAACCTTTCCTCATCTATAGACATATCCGTGAGGACAGAGAATGTTCTTCAATTATCTGTTGCAATTCACGACTTTAATTTCTACTCTTCGGTTCTTTTTGCGGCTTGCTTCAGAAGTGTTTGGAACTAATGGTTCGGCATCACCTTTACTTTCAGTAGTCAATTGATTTGAAGATGCACCTTGCACGATGAGTTTAGCTTTTACACTATTCGCTCTTCTTAATCCAACCCGAAGATTGTTTCTGTGTGTTCCCCAATTACATGTATGACCGGTAATCTTTAGACACAGGTTTGGGTTTCTTTTTAGCATGTCACTAAGTTCTTTTATTTTATCGCTTTCTTCATGTATCTTTTTATTGGAATTCTTTGCAAAATAGATAGTGATTATTGATACTATATCTGGCT
>Ga0302271_10001008_pt1 | contig 27491 bp, 14 predicted proteins | sample III_Bog_N1_1_FD_198767 | JGI IMG/M metagenome (GOLD analysis project Ga0302271, IMG submission 198767) | Peat permafrost microbial communities from Stordalen Mire near Abisko, Sweden - III_Bog_N1_1 | ecosystem: Environmental > Terrestrial > Soil > Wetlands > Peat | place: Sweden: Abisko... | reverse complement strand
AGAATTTCTTGAACGTGATCAAGGTGATATTCAAAAGATTATTTAGAGTCTACGCTCACATCTACCACTCTCATTTCCAGCATATCATCAGTCTTGGCATTGAATTCCATCTGAACACCTGCTTCAAGCATTTCGTTTATTTTATCGATGAGTTCGATTTAGTTGACAGTAAAGAACTAGCACCTCTCGCAGAGTTAATTCAATAATTCAAAGCTCGTAAAGAGAATCCTCTAGCTAATCCTTGATAGAAAATACAAAGAAAAGCATAAGTACATAGAAAAAGAGATCATATAAATTGCTAATTGATCAATTTATTTATAAATAGAAAAATAATTGAAAATAACTAAAATGAGAGTTCAAATGGAAGTTTTTCCTTGCTATATTCTTCAAAAATAATTAATTACTCCGAAGAAAGGACACATAATGAAAATACCTTTATGTTTTATATATATTTTTTATTAAAAGATTCAATTATTCTCGAAGTTTAGTTAATTGAAAAATAAGCTCCTTTCTTATTTTACAAACTCAAATAGCCTTCAAAAATAGCTCACAATAAGATGAATAATTTAATTATACCTGAAATAAGTGTCTAAGATTGTTATTCAAAACAAATCAAATAAAAGCTAGTAATCCCTACTTCTAAAAAGACGCAGATTCAAAAAGTTTGCATTCAAAAATAGCGAGTTTTTTTCTCAAGAAGATTATTATAATTCTTAGGAAGAGACAATAAACAAAGAGAAAGGAAGAAATAAAACAAGCTTATATATTTTTTTTAGTAGAATAGAGCAAGGAATAAAAGAAACTACCAGGATTACTGAGAAAATATAAATTATTAATCACAGGAATCACAAAAATAACCAAGAAATGAACAGTCCATAATCTCCTCCGCCTTCTGTGAACTATGGGTCACCTCTTCTCTACGATCGCTCTCTCAACACCACTGATATCAAAGGTAACGTCTTCATAATAAGATTAGTTTAGAAAGTTAATTTGTCTTTTGTAGGAGCACAACCATAGAAGCAATTTGTCAGACAGGAATTAGATAATAGGTCCCTGCTCACTCAAGACATCAAAGGTGTTTATTGAAGAATATTCTTTATTTGTATCATTCCATTTTAACACTCTTTCACCTATTTTTAGGAGCTCAACCGAAGATCAATATTCGAGCCATCAATCATCCTCATTACGACCCTTCCAATTAGTAACTAAACACTTTTATTGTCCTTTTAAAAACATTACAATTTTATTCTGTTCTTTTGAAGATTCTAAGGCTATGATTCTGCCATGTTCTCAAGACCACAAGGAGTCAGCCCATCTGTTCAATTATAACCTCAATAACAGCAACAACAACAACAGACAATCCAATCTCCTATGCTCCCATCTAGCTACTACATCAAGTCTCCTTATTAAGGCATTAACTCAGCTGATCCTGAGAAAAATTCCTTCTACAATGGTCCTACAGCTGATCGATAGCATAGACCGAATAACTAACCACCATCTCAGATTGTCAAAGAGCATGCGCTTGATACCGCAGGATATATTCAAAATGATCCAGTTAAACTTCCAAACTCTCCTCAACATAACTTCTACTTAAACAAATATTCCTCACCAAAACCATCTCAACAGCAATAATAGATTCCCATTCTGAGAACTGGATACCCAAGACCTTTATCTAACTCAAACATTTAGCCTAGACTCCTCTCAAATCCAAATGGTTTGGTAAAACCACTTTCAAGTTAAAATTTGAGTTCACAACCATAGATAAATTACAATCCAGGGATGTCATAGTCAAACGTTTAACAAAACATAAGAAGCCCACCTTCCTCTTAGATATATGGAAAATAACAAGAAAACTCAATAGGAGTTGTAAACCCCGCATGGCGAGCTTATTCATCATAACGATAAGAAGCACTCCCACAAAATGACGATTTCATAGTTGAGGAGTTTAAAAATACTGCAGTTATCCGTCCAGAGAATTTCGATAGCAAGGAGAAATACTAAAAATTTAAGTAAAGCATAGGCAGTAGAATTGTATCACCTAAGCATTACGATATCCCAGAGAAAATGGTAACAAAACAAATGATATTTTAATCGCCAAAAAAAAAGGCAATTCTTAATAATTTTCAATTCCTTTTGCTTTCAAAAGATGCAATACCAAATGTTGAAAGATGGGATTTATCATTTTTAACAACCGAAACTACATCTGAACAGAGAAAATGTCGAACGACAACTGCTTTCGAAAAGTGCAATCGGAGGATATTCTTCTTCTCCTAACATTTTCAGACCAAATATCTCAGGATATTAACCAACTCCCGCATAAATTTAACTCTCTTAATAACTGCAATCTCCATTGCCATCACAGTTACTGCAGACAACTGTTCCTCAGCGACTTATCTCTCCAGGGATTCAACAATCAAGCTCTTAAGCATTACAACCACCATAATATCAGCAATAATTGATAATTGATAGACCTCAACCTGCTCCAAGATAAGGAAATATCATCTCAAGAGTACCAAGTTCGAGATTAAGACCAAAAAGCCATTAAGATTTAGGATCATAGAGGCTCCAACAAATTGTTGATAATAGCAACAATAACCAAATTAATGGTAATCCCGTGTTGCTTGGTAAACAGTTATCTCCAAAGTATGAGAATATCGAGAAAAACATCTTCTCAAAACCCCTATCAGAAGAAAGGAAATCTCCCCTTGTTTCGTATGTCAAGCCTTACCATTTGAATCCTAGCATCGATTTCACAACGGAATATATTAGTAAAATACCAATGAAAAATTTAACTTTCTTCTTCTTTTCAATTTGATTCAAATACTATTCGATTTTCTTTATTTTGTCTATCTTTTTTCATAGCAAAATACAACAAATCCCCTGGAGATTAGCTTCAAAAGAGCATCACTCCTGCTTAAAAAATCTAAACACCCATTAAAGTTCCTTGGTAAAACAAGAAAGAAGAGTACAATTTAATCGGAAATTATGTCTAAGATAAACGAAATATCGAGAAATTCGAGGGCTACAACCTCCCAGTTGATGGTTATTACAAGTAATACAATGGTCCAGTCATCGATAATATGAGAAAGGATATCCATGACACAGGCACAGTGATTCCTTATGAAGTTAAATTCAAGTATGAGAAAACTAAAAATAATTACTACAAAGTAGATGCAACATCACCAAAACCTATTGAAACACCGTTATCATAAACTGGATTGTCTAAATCCTTCGTAGCTGGGTATAGTGATCTATTTAGGACATAACACTACACCATAAGAGATCCAGTTGATCCAAGGTATATTTTTGATTTACTTGAAATCAATTGATAATAATTTTTTATTTGATATTTTTTTGTTGTTTTTCTCAGGAAATTTCACTATTCACAGAAAGAATCAAAGATCAATAAGACTTTGCAATCATCGTGAGTTTAATGTTTACTAACATGCTAATGATTTTAATATACATGTTGATTGTGGTATCATGTCTTCATAAAGAAAATAAAATAAATATTTCTTGAAAGAAAAGTACAAATAATAATTTTTCATTCAATTTCAACACTTAGAATTAACTTCTTCAAGTAATGCTTATTTTTGTAGAACTTTAAAGCAAACATAAATTGCTAATTTTGATGATGGAATAATGAGGAATATTTGCAAGATAATTGTTTTTAAAAATATTGTAGAGAAAAAAAGATAATAGAGAATATGAATGAGATTGTGTTTTTGAATAATATATTTCCAAAAAAAAAAAGGTAAATAAAAACTCTTCTTATCAAGAGAAATGTGCTCTTTTTTTCTCATGTCTTTTGAGCTCTTCCAGCACAGAGTTATCTTAATAGCAAGCAATAAAGAACCCTATCATTTTCGTATGTGCAGCTAAATCTGCAACTTTAGAATTATTTATCCATTTCTTTATCGGACCGAGCAAATAATGCTTGAATATTGGTCCATAGTTTGGATGTAAAATAAGCAATCGTACAGTGTAATGATTCAGACATTTCTAAGCGATGTATCGTTTAAATTTCTTCCTAATTTCGTCGATTCTGAACTCTTAATCTACAGCTGCTGCATTAGGAGAAGAATTATACAAGGAAGGTATGTACCTTTGTTCTTATTCAGTGTATATCTTGTGATGTTTATCATTCATAAACGTTAAGAACGCACTCATGATATTTTTCACAACATTCTTTTTGTTGCAGTGCTTGATAGATTCAGCGAGAATAGCGATTTCTTCTGCTTTAGAGTTCTTTTCTTCTTCATCTTCTCCACGGGATGTTTTGTCTTAAACTTCTTCTAGATTCTCTTAGGATTATGATCGTCGTCTTTGAATTTCTCCATTACAATGTATCCAACTACTGGTATTCTCTTCTTCATCGTAAGACCTGACTTTACCTTGTTAGGAAGTGCTATTTTAGTTGTTTTGATTCTTTTCTTAGTTATTTTCAAGATTATCTGTTTTTTACGTAACCTTTTCTGTTTCTGATTCAACGAATTGAGTCTTCTTATGAAACTTTCCTGCAAGTTTTCTTTCTTAAAGTTACTTTACTGAGAGTTATTTACTGTCTTAATTATTGATCGTCTTGTGATGATTAATTTTGTGGATACCCTTAGAAAGATTATTAAGCGGAATAGTGTTATTTACTGGCTAGTTGTTTGATTATTAGGTTCCTTGTGCTTGCTAAGTAACTGATTGCATCTTCTGCAGTTGAAAGTTTTACAGAGGGATCAAAATAGGTTTAAGTTTAATTTCTTGTGGCTTTTAGAATATTTATTAGACTTCCTATTGTTGCTATTGCTATTTTTCTACTTCTTAAGTTCCATTTTCACAGCCTACTTCTATTTCTTCTTCTTGCTTTATAGGATGATTTTAATCATTTATCTACTCAGATTGCTATGCATTAGCAAGAGCATAGTAATTCAGTTACTAGACCTAAGGCTATGCTTACCGCTACGAAGAAACTTAGAAAGGATTTTTATCATTCATATTATTGGCGGTATCTACATTTGTATTACTTGAGTTTCCATATTCTTAGGTATTTAATAATTTCATTGGGAGAATCACACTGGTTGGGTAATTATTTTATTCTTGGATTCTATGAGGAGGTGAGAAATTGCGTTGAAATTACCTTTATGAGAATTCTGATAAAGGAAGGTTAGAATCTTACAAATATTAAGTCTATTAATACGTTTATGGCAATAATGAATGCTAGAAGTCAGAATTCATAACTGAATACTATGGCTGGCAAGAATTAACTAACTATTAGGGAGAAAGCGTATTTGATTGTGAATTATAATAATTTTGAGCTTATTATTCGTACTACTATTGACGTTGGAAGTTTTAATCTTAGTTCTAGAGCTATGAAAAGTATTATCCATTTTATTATTGTTGATTTTGTTCCTTTTGTGAAGGGAATTAGAAAGTATTTTGATATTCATATGATTGCTATTGTTCATTTTCAAAGGAATGAGCATAACCTATCTCTTAGATATTTTTATTTAAAGTTTCTCCTTCTTATTCTTATTCCTATTCCTCTTGTTCTTCTTGCTTAAAATCTTGTGGCTAGATTTTAAATTAATCTTATCTTTCCTCCACAAGATTTCCAGCTGAATGATTTAACTTTTAAACATGTAAAGGCTGGAATTGCTGTGTTGTCGGATGGTAGAATTCCTCTAATTAATTTGATCTCCCATCTGATCTTTCTGAGAAATAAGCATTTTGATTGTTCTATTAATCATAATAACTTTAGCCATTCTGTAAAGATAGATCTATTCCTTATCTAAATTATTAGGTTTCCTCATAATTTATCTTATTTTTCGAGCTTACACTGTTTCCATTCGATATTTAATTATTAATTACATAACCCTATTGCTGCTGCTGCTCCTGCTGCTACTCTTGAAAATTAGATTAAAAATGAGGTTAAATCTGTTGCGTTGAGGATTAAGCAGAAGAAGAAAAACCATGAAATGGAACATTTTTTCTTTCAACCATCTAATTTTCGATAAATTGATCCTAACTTGGCTATTATTGCTAATAGATTAGCAGCTGCTAAGGGAGAACTTATTATTGATATTAATAGGATTGTTATGCTTGGAGACTTCCTTACAAATCAAGTGTCATATTGGTAAGATCATAACTGAGTTCTTCTGCTTACTCCGCATGAGAGTACTGCTATTGAACATGAACTAATTAACAATTAGAACTGAAATAAAAAAGGAATCTACTGAGATCTGAGGTGATTGTGTGTTGATTGAGCTGAAGTAGTTATTGTCTTCATTTCCATCTTCTCGATCGTCGAAAAGAATCGATCTTAAATAGTCTTCTTGCGTTTCTTTGTACATATCCTCCGAAAAATCCTTCTTGCTGGCTGAAGCGTTTGATTCTTCAAACTAAAATAACAGACAATGCTTTCTATATGCTTTTTTTGCTATATTTTTTCACCTTTTTTCCTTAAATTTTGATTGATTAATTGAAATGTTTTTAAAATTTGCTTTATCACACCCCGAAACTTATGCATAATTCAAGAAACAAATCCTTGTATGCAGACTTTTTTTAAATAACTGGATAAACTGTGCTACCCTAAAGCTAAACTGATTATCACTTTTTTTGGATGTTCTCTGAAAGTTCTCCCCGCACTCGTAACAGGCATAAATAGTATTTTTTTCTAATGTCCCTAATTATTTTGAGCATTAATTTTCTTATTGGATTTTGTAACATGTGATTAATGATCAAGGCTATTTTTAATCCTAAAGGATTTAAAGGTTGGGGGGGGAGGAAGGGGGAGGGGATCATTCATATGCGTAGTTTAGCTACTCTTAGTTTTAAAATATTTTCAGTGCATTAATTTATTTATTCATGATAATAATAATGAACGATCATTTAGTAACCACAGCCAAAATTAGAAACTCATAAGTATTTGAGAGTCAAGATTTCAACTGTAGTGCGGCTGGTTCTGACCTATCATAGTTATCTTCTTGTAGACTTATATTCTGTTATGTAACTAAGATTATATTGGAAAAATGCAAAAAAAAGTTAAAATACTCTTTCAAACGCTAATAAAAGAACAATTTTGATTGGCTAGCAATGAACATAGTAAAAATAGCATTCTAACTACAAATAATAATAATAATATCGCATCAAAGAAATGTGGTGAATATTCATCTGAACAATTTAGGATAAATAAACAAAACAATCTTCCCACAAAATTCAGTCCATCCATTAAGTAATTGTTTTCTAATTACCTAGAACATCCAATACCATCTGAGTATGAGAGTTGTGAACCAAAGTAGAATTGAATTGTTTAATTCTATCCCTTACATCAGGTTCTTCTGGAGATTCAATCTAATTTTAGCTTTTATCTCAGAATGATACAATGTAATGATGGTTTAATTATTCTTGAAAAACATTCAAAAAAATCAAATCAAAAAAAAAAAGACTGGACATAATTAACAGTTAATTTTATCTTCTGTTGTATCTTTTAAGATCTTATTTCTAGTGGCAACAGAGCAGTTTTTTAATTTATTTTTAATCATGAAATGTGGGGTGATGGGAAAATATTCAAAAAGTAACTCAAAAGAGAAAGAAAACCATACAATAATTGTTTGGGAGAAATGAATGGTTAAATAATGAGATTTTATTTATGAAATCGATCTGGGAGAATCATTTAATATGAATAGAGATTACGAAATTAAAAGAATCTAAGTAAAGTTAAAAATGAATGGAAGGTACCTAACTTGAATCTAATCAAAACTGTGATGTTTTTTCAGTAACAAATAAAAAAATACAATATTCAGAGAAATCAAAAACTGTTTTTTATAATATTCTGAAATAAAGATAATCACACTCCCTACCAATCAGGAAAATATTCTTTTCTTATTGATCCTTTTGATTTATAAGATTACTTTGAAAATAAGTTGCAAAAAGAAACAAATTTTCAAACTTTTTCTCATTTGAACATAATATGCTCTATTTTAATGATGAGTTTTAAATCGATTCGAACACATAAACAAACTGATTGAAACGAAGTCAAAAGCAGCTTTTATTAATTGTTATAAAAATATAATTAAGTTATGATCATTTAGGTAGCTTTCTCTTCATTGTCTTCTGATAATCAATGAAACCTAAGAGAAAAAATGGACAATTTTTAGATTAGAATTATTCTGATTGTTATGTAAAAAAAATAACAAAATAAACTCTATCTATCTTACTAACTCTTTCTCTCCTTGCTGCCTTGAACATTCGGGCGTTCGCCTTCGTTGAAGAGCTGAAATCTTTAAATGAAGGTGTCTCTTTGGTTTCTTGGGTTTCTAATATAAAAAAGGCAAAAATAATTTGAAAAAAGATAACAATAGTAACAATACTTTTAAATTGTGAAATATTCATTACTGCTTGCACTGTGAATTTCATTTGCAGAATCAATAGTCAGATCGAAATGTCTTCTTTTCTTGGCAACATAGTTTGAAAGGCTTCGTTTTTAAGTAAACTCCTTCTTATTCTGTTCCTCTTAAAAATGATGCCGTCTTTGAGTATTTTCTAGATTTTATTCAGGATTTTCAGAGCTATTATTGCACTTTTGATCCTCTACTTATTCAGTTTTCTTATTTAAATTATCATTCTTTTCGACTGAAATAGGAGTTTCTAGATTGTAAATATTACTTTATTCTTCAGAATTCTATTAATTACCATCTTAATTGCGCTCAATTGCGACTGTATCACTCTCAGGGTGAACTTAAGGAATAGATACAAAGTGATCAGGCTAAGCAAAGGAAGCAATCTAGACATTGTCAAAGTGAGAAACAGATTGCTTTTTCTTTTCTTAACGCAAAGGTGAAGCTCCAACAATATGAACTTCATTTGATGCATTTTTAGATGACGAATCTTACGAGCTAGGATTTAATTCTTTCGATTACGATGGCTGTTTGTCTAGAACTCCACCTGATAAAGAGCTTGCTTTGTATTAATCGCCAGCTGGAATTGATTTTTCAGCAGTTCCAGATTCTTGAGAGTTCAATTTTTGCTCAGCAGACAACTATCCTTATTTTTAAGAGCTCTATGAACAAGATAAATTTCCGTTTTCTTAACTGACTGAATTTCTTCTATTTCTGCTGCTATTCTGATTGCTAGCTACTTTCATCTCAGCTTTGTCAGTTGGATTTGACCTAGAACTGCTTAAACAAACCTATTCAACTTCCTCCTGTTTTTCATTCCAATTCATTTCCTTCTATTCAATATCTTGAACATTCCTATTTTTCTTCTTCTTTTGATCAATCTTGGTTAATCCTTTCTGCTACTTATCTTTCCCTGATCCTTCTTCACCGCAATCCATATCATCTTCATTATTATCTCTGTGACTAATAATATATTCTGCTAATCTCGTTTATTCTGATTCCAAACATGTATCCTTTCTAGCTGAAAATAACGACCTCGAGGAAGCGAGCAACCCTTCTGAGCAAAGCTATATGTTATTACTACTGTTATTATTCATATTCTTAGCATTGAGTTCTTCAAGAATCATAATATCCGGTTAGCTCTTACAGTGCTAGTTCTTGAGTAACGCATTTGATCTTTCTCTTTCTAAAATAAAACTGTTGTTGCTATTTTGAATTCTCTAGCTCAAATCTAGCAATCCTCTCTCACTTCTACCAGTGATCTCTGCTAATTCCTCAGCGAATTCCTTAAGACTACCTCTCAGCAAAGCATCCTTATTTTATTTAGTCTATTACTGATTATTTCCACAACCTGCCGATCTATTCAATTGTCTCTTTCTAGACTAAGCCGCACTCTATGCAGCTTATCTGATTTGTATATCATCATATCCTCTTTCTTCTTGGATTACTCCTCCTCTTCCTGCTCAAACACACCACAAACAACAACATTAGAAATAACCTAAAAATTATTTTTATTTTTCACTTTTACCTGAGGATAGCAGCACATTTCCATCATTTTCTGATGTTTCAGATGGAACTCTGATACTTGGCAATTACCTTAGTTTTTCATATCCTTCCCTCCTCAAACTAGATTATCCTACTTATACCAATCCTCCTTTTTCCTGTAAATCACATTATCCCTACAAGCTATTCGTCCTTTTCATCATCTAAAGCAAAGCACCAACTGGAATTGTCTTTGTAGATTATTTTTATTCTTATGACGATGACGACAACGATCCTGCAATTCTATGCAGATTCTTAGGATTCCCATTACCTAAAGAATTCTGTGTCTCAAGTGATTTTGACCCTTTCAGATGTCCCCCATCTTTCTAAAACTGCGTTCTCTAATTCTATGTTTCTTCATTCGTTTATTCCAAATAATCTTATTCTTCTAATCCTTGCAATTCCTCAAGTAATTACTATGTTTAATCAGCAACATCATGAACTTCTCCTTGATTCGCTTCAAACTAAATCAATTCTTCTCCACGTTACTCAATATACCCACCTTGTTAGTTCTACTACTACCTCATGTAAAACTACTGCTGTTACGAATACTCTTCCTCCGGCGCATTAATTGGACTTTACGTAAATTAATTTAAACCTACTTTCTACTGCAAATCTTCTTGATCATTGCCGAACAGTATTTGCTACGGTTGCATGCTTGCTTGCTAGACAACGCCACCACTCTAAATAGGACATCCTCTTCCTACATTTGGATAATTTTCACTCTACAAAATAAAATGTCTATCCGCTTCCAATTAGATCTTCTGATTGTACAATCCACTCTTTTTCTTCTTCACTGAGCTCAAATTCGCTAAGATTCTTCGCTTTTGAGCAGGTTAATCTTATTCTTCTTCCTCTCCGTAAATCTACATCATCTATTCTTCATTGATTTACCCCTAATCATATTATTGCAGATTATCCATTCCTTAAGCGTATTGGAATGCAGGTTGTTCTTATTATTGAGTGTAGAGTTCATCGACAACCATAGGATATCCATTTGGATTGTGAGCCTAATCTGCATAATTTTAATAACATTCATTTCCTTATTGAATATAATTATCTTCATTCTCGAGTTGTTTCATCTCTTCTTCGCTTTTTTACGATAATCCTTCGTTTGAATCCTCAATTTCATCATCTAAATCAGCATCACCATCTCCTTGATCAGAAATATCAGGTGTATTCAAGTCATCATAGTATTCCTCTTCAGGGGATATTCCCTATTATCGCTAGTACTACTATTACTATACTACTTATTCTTCTTCCATGTACTCTTCGACTTCATTTTCATTGAATACATTCTAATTTTGTTAAAATCCTTGATTATTCAATTAGTATTGCTATTATTATTGCATGAAAAGATTGTATTATTGCTATTTCAGTTATTGTTGTTGTTATTGTTGCTAGTGTGGACAGCAATTAAAATCATTCTAAGCTAGATAACCTTAGGGATTGTTGTTATCTTACATTTCATAAGTTCCTTGATATCCTTCTTCTTCCTCTTCCTCATAATCTTCTTCATTGTTACTATCCTCATCATCTACATCATCATATTCTTCTTCGTTTTATGGATATTATTATTACCCTTGGTAGTACTGTTATTCTTCCTAAACCCTTTGTTAAAGCTAATAGTCCCTTCCACTATTTTTCCCTTGAGAGAACTAAGAATTAGGAATTTACCTATGTAAATTCTATTATTCTTAGCATAATAAATATTATTCCTATTGCTAACAAGCTCGTCGATATTACTAATCTTACTGAGAGTCATTACAAGGGCAATCACTTTGCTGATTGTAGAAATCAGCTCTTTAACTCAGCTGTTGTTGCTGCTAAGAATTCATAATATTGTAAGTATTATTGTTCACTGGATTCGTTCTAATTTGCTACATTGAATTCACAGACCTATGCGCTGCTTACGGAGGAAACTACACTAGCTGTGCTTGATTCCTAGCTGAAGATTTCGATTGATACATCTCACTTGGTCGACCACCAGAGAACGCGAGATTTGTTTAAATCTCAAATGAATTTGCCTATTCATGTTATTATCCACTTCTACTGCTATTACATCTACTGTTCTAGCTGTTTTTGCAGTTATTATAACCTACACTAGCATTGTGACTGCTCCTGTTCGAAATCTACTACTACTAAGGATACATCATTGATCCTTTAGATGTCTCTCTAATGATTTCTAACTCTTCATTTGGAATATATGAAATCGAGATAGAATTTCCTTCTAACTTCTTCAATCGTTCTATCTCATCCATCTTCTGCTGCTTCCTAGCTGTATCAATCAGCTTCGAAGGAGTTGATGACGATGGAGCTTAATTAATCAGTTATTAGCTGCTTTGTGAATACTAAGACTAAGAGTAAGAAGACGATGATGAAGAAGAATTTCTCTACGATTTATTAAAGTTTTTACTTTACAACGATTATTGCTAATAAATATCTTCATTTTCTTCTTTCTGCTGAACTGATTAGAATGGCTGGTATTACCTACCTTATCTATCCTCCAAAGGCACTGCATATACACTAGCAGATCGCTTTAACCGTGCATCTGATTCATTCATGATGCTATTGGAGATTGTTTGCAAAGCGCTGTTAAGTGCTTGCGAGTTATGCGTAGCTAATCTCTACTAGCGGATATCTTCTTCTTTTATGAATTAGTTCATCTACTGCATGCTCTTGTTAAGCTCATTATTGAAGCTTTACGCAGTGATTTCATTGAGTTTTTCAACTTCTCTTTTCACAGTTCTCGCAATTATCTCCGAAATGTCACTTGCATTTTTATCGTCCTTGCTGGTATTTTTCATTGAAATCCGTTGACTTCGTTCGATGAATCCAGCTGCACTTTCAGTCCTCGTTAGTTGTTTCTTAGGTAATTGTAGACTCTATTAGAATTATCGATTGTTATCTGGGAAATATCCAGGATTTGAAATCTAACTGCCTAATGATAAATCATGCTATATTGCACTTCCAAGTAACTAAGAAGGGAAAGCACTGTGTGAAAGATTGTGGTGGTTGTGTTAGTTGTTGTTGTTGTGGTGATTAGCGTTCAAGGAATTGATTCCTAAGGAACTTCCATTGATGTAAGAAGGGAGAATGTTTGAAAGATGTCCTGATTTATCGTTCTGGAAGAGTACACTTTGGATAATGCTCTTCGGGGATTTAGATTAATCTTCTTAGGTAACTGTTTCTTTGCCGTAGTTTGACAATGGCAGGTAATATCTAGCGGAAGGAGCAGCTGGCTGAGTGGAAGACACAGAAGATGGACCAATAAAGCAACTCATATTTCTGTTGAGAGATTTTTGATTTGTTGGATATTTACTGAGAATCTTAGATAGATTATTCTCCGCTGCTACTGCTGCTGCCTCGACACCGTTGATGTTATGAGATGGCATCAACAACGCTGCGTTTGTTGTGGTATTTGCTAAGATTTAATTTTAAGAAGAATTCCCAAGAAAATTACTTTAGCTTCTTGCTTTTGTGAAATAATTTGCGCCTTGAGGAGATGGCAACGCAGAATCATTGACCTTTCGAACACCACTTTTGTTACGCAGATCATGGAATTTATTCAATGGCTCAATGTTGTTGTTGTTCCTCGGAGTGCTGATGCTGAAATTGTTTAGAATTGAAGAATTCTAGCTGGTTTACTTTAAAGGTGTGATTGTAACAGTTAATTTTGTTTAGATTGACTCTGTTTTGTGCAAAGTAAAGGCCTCTTTCTTAGGAAGGGAGGAGATAATACCCTCTGATGCACGATTCACTGATTAGTAGGTGGAATTCATCGATTATTCTTTAGTTATGGGAGCATTTGCCGAACTTTGAGTTACTTTTTGGCTGTTGTAATTATTGTAATTTTTATCTTCTTTTTGTGCGAGCACTGAAGCAACTACAGGAGTTGGATTCATTGTGACATAGCTGTAGCTGGGGATAGCATCTAATGTTTTGAGTTTATCTTGTAACGAAATTGATTATCTTATTGACTGGGGGGAAAGAGAAGCTAATCGAGCGGAAATAGTCGATGCTGCAAGTTATGAGTATTGCTTGTCAAATAAATTATTATTCGAAACCTAAGAACCTGATTAGTATCTAGTGTTTAAGTTTTCAATAAGGGAAGGCTAGTGCTGCTGCTGCTCTACTTTTGGGTTGTACCTGAGTGCATTTACCTGCGATTTCAAGGAGTTCTCTGGGATCTAAGACTGAAAAAGGACTTGGGAAGAAAATGGAACCAAACCAGAAATCTAGGTGTTATTTTTGTTGTACAAAGCAGAATTATATCGATTATGAGAGGAGGACTTAGAGGAAGATACAATAGGCTTAGTGGTGGAGGATTCAGTCATTGGGATTACTACTGATTCTTTGTATTTTTCACTCATTAAAGGAGTCTGCAATGGCTTGAAAATGCTGTTTTATTTGGAATTCTAGCTGCTAGTTATTTCATTCAGTACATCCGCGCCACTAGTGTTGAAAGTATTGATCCCTCTTGCTGATAGTTGCATCCTCGATGACCTTGATGAAAGTAGCTGCTCTGAAGGTAGAGTCTTTGTGAAAATACTTCCTTCCACAGACATTAACAGCTACTCTAATTCCTCTTCCGGTAAAGAAATTTAGATAGTTTTCTGTAAGATTGGATTATTGAGCTTCAAATGAGGAATCAGCTTGCGGATCTAAGCCGAAGGGTGTAAGATCAAGCAGTGCTTCAATTCGTTGCTACTAGAGGTATATTATTCACCGTTCAGCCATAATTATATCTCTAAGGGAATGAAAAAATAAATAAAAATAAACAAACTTTTCAGCAGATCAGCCAAAGTGATAAATATATTCTTACAAGTGTGTGGAGCAGCTGACAGAATATATGACACGGTTAGCTCTGTGTTGAGTGACGGAGCTGTTAAACTCGATTGTGCGCTTCCCATATTGTAGTGTATAAATCTCTTATTATTACTTCGAAATACCTGATTTAATTTTTGAACTAAAAGCTACTGTGTGTGGGACTATTTCCAGCTGATAAATATTTAAATAATTGAATTTCAATTATAAAATCCCTCTTGATTTTTCAAAAAAATCATATGCTCCCCTTTATATGTTTCTAACGCCAGAAAAATAATACCACCCTTTCACTTGCTTTGATTCTAATAGTATACTGAATCTATACTATTAGTTTGATTTTCTTGGGGAGGGGTCTATTTTCTTCTTTTTTCATATTTGGCTATTTCAAATATATTGATTTCAAATTATTTCTTGGAAATTCTTAATCTTAAAGAAGTCCAATTTCTCTATCTTTTCTTTAAGAAACTAGCACATTGTTATTACACTCGTTTCTTTTTATTCTCATAACCATTTTTACTTTTTTTATTAACAAATCTCTCTTATCCTCTATCCATCTTCACTTTCTTAAAATAAATATCCTTACAATTTGTTTCCGGATTAATAATTCATTAGACTTTTCTTTCAACTGAAATCTGCTGATATTTAAAGTGTCTTGTATTTTTATTTAGAGTACATTGTAATAGCTAAATTAACTCATTTTAGAGTTCTAATCAATAGAGTATGTTTGTCTTTATTAATTGTTCTTTAATTCCCATTTATACAAATTGATCGATGGATAAACAAACTCTCCCAGGAAAATAAATCATGCTTATTAATATCTTTCTTTCTCATTCTTTTCTTTATTCCAGCTGTGCGTAGGAGTAAATCCTCTATTATTTATCGAAGAAGATTGTTCATTTTTGATCCTTAAATAATCAAATATCAAGAATTTTAATATCAAATGAACTGTCATAATTGTAAGATCTCCCACAATCGATTAATTTCTTCCAAAAGAGCTTTAATAAAACAAACAAAATCACTTATACTCAAACTAGTAATTTTTCATCAGATTAAACATACAACAACAGAATTCTCTCATTCATTTATTTTCATCTTCTATTTATCTTTTTATATTTGTGTGCCTCAGACTCTTTTTCTCAACTTCCAACAATGTTATGTTTCTCTTTGTTAATATCATACTTTTTGTATAATTACTCTCCAAGATGTCTTATCCCTAAGTGTCTTTAATCTGTTAACCATTGTTTTCTTATTTATGTTTTTAACCTTTTCCAAGATTGTCAAGGAGGTTTGCAGGAATGTAAGGTATTCCTGTGATATTTGGTATAGATGCATAAGGAAATATATCCTTATGAGTATGGTTTTTAGGTTTCTCTGGAATTAATGGTTTTTTAGGTATTTTAGTGGTATTAGGGAAAGATACAGGCAATGGAAATGGAATTGGAAAAGATAAAGGAAAGGTGGTATTTTTATGAGGAGACTTAGGGTTTTGTGGTTTAGGACTGGGAGGGTTGTGAGGGAGAGGTGGTTTTTGAAGGTCATTCTTATAAGCACTCAGGAGATAGGAAGAGACTGATAAACATACTAAAGCTAAGAGAAAGGCACCCAAAAGACCAAGCAAAAGAGTTCTATGAGAAGAAATACGCTTAGTTGTATCTTCATTGGAATTGTTATTTTCTTTCCTATTGAATATCCATTTATATGATATACAAGTTACTAATTAACTGCAGAACAAGTGCAAGCTTAGAAGAATCAGTATCTCCATAATATTTAGACTTGCAAAAAAGAAATAGAAGCTACTTGAGATGACTAATGACACTGAGATTTGAATGAATATGTCACAACAAATGGCATATTCTTGAAACTCAATTAACTTAAATGCATTTCCTACTGCACCTGCAAGGATTCCAGCAAGGAAAAAGTTTAAGGAAATGAGCTTCTACTGGCTATTTAAAAAGGCTATTGTCAACGCAGCAAGGCCTAAATAGCATCCAGGATTTATTAAGATATTTAAAAATAAATTCTTCGTTGATTTAAGTAGAGATCTCGTAGCGCAATGGAAATACAGTGCGGAAATCAAGAAGAAAATTGGAGTGACAACAGGGAAAAGATGTAAATATGCCATTCTGTTAGAACCTTCACTGAGTAATAAGACAAACAAGAATATCACTATCTCAGCAATCAGCATAGTTAGTTTCCCACTAATCTAGAAAGTTTGTGATTATCCTAAGGATATCGTTATTAGGGTATCCTATTGTCGAAATAAGTACCAACATATAATCCAATGAGCACATAGAACGCTTTGTGATATAAAGTCCTTGAATATTTTCATTTTTAACTCCCTCTCATTCACAGCGAATTTTCCTGCAGGATGCTGTTAGACTAAACCAATCTTGTTGAGGTTATCGCTGTTTAAATTATTAGTATCTTAGCTATTTACACCAGATTATTCTTCTTACATTTAAACAAAAAAAGAAACAATTTATTACTTGATTTGGGTTTTGAGTCTTATTGAATTCAATTTACCTCCCCATAAACACAATTCAACAAAAATATCTCCTAACATCTAACAAAAGAGCTTAAAAACAAACAATATCACTTTTTAACATAAACTAATCAAATTTCATAAGACTCAGCACACAACAACAGAATTCTCCGTTCATTTATTATCATCTTCTATTTATCTTTTAATATTTGTATGCCTCAAACTCTTTTTCTCAACTTCCAACAACGTTATGTTTCTCTTTGTTAATATCATGCCATTCCTTGTGTGATGACTCTCCAAGATATCTTTTCCCTAAGATGGATTAATCTGTTAACCATTATTATCTTAGTTATGTTTTTATTCTTTTGCAAGCTTGTCAAGGAGGTTTACAGGAATGTAAGGTATTTCTGTGATATTTGATATGGCTGCATAAGAAAATATATCCTTATGAGGTGGTTTTTGAAGATCATTCTTAGAAACACCCAGGAAACAAGCAGAGACTGATAAGCATATTAAGGCTAAGAGAAAGACACCCAAAAGACTGAGCAAAAGAGTTAACTCAGGAGAATTACATGCAACAAAATCCCAATCGGAATTTTCAATTTTATTCCCATTGAATTCCCATTACTTTTAGATGGAAGTTACTAATAAACTGTAGAACAAGTGCAAGATTAGAAGAAGCAGTATCTCCTTAATATTTAGACTTGCAAAAAAGAAATAGAAGCTACTTGAGATTATTAATGATACTAAGCTTTGAATTAATAGGTCATAATAAATTTCAGATTCTTCAAATTCAATTAACTTAAATGCATTTCCTACTGCACCTGCAAGGATCCCAGCAAGAAAAAAGTTCAAGGAAATGAGATTCTACTGGCTATTCAAAAAGACTATTGTCAATGCAGCAAGTCCTATATAGAATCCAAGATGTATTAAGATACTAAAAAATAAAGAATCAAGTCTAGATATGGCTCTCAAAAGACAACAAAGTTAAACAGCCAAGAAATAAAATGGAGTTATCACAGGGTAAAGAAACAATTAATAAGTTTCTACATACCCATTGAATATGACTAAGGAGAATATCACTAGCTCAACAATCAGAAAAGTTTGTTTCAAGCTAATATAGAAAACTTATGATTATCCTAAGGAAATCGTTACAAGGGTATCTTATAGCCGAAATAAGTACCAGCATAGTATCCAATGAGTAAATAGAGTGCTTTGTGATATAAAGTACTTGAGTATTTTCATTTTTAACTCCCTCTAAGCTACAACGAATTATCCTGCAGGATGTTTTTAGACTAAGCCAATATTGTTGAAGCTATCGCGATTTAAATTTTATTAGTATCTTAATTTTAAATTTTAAGATATCCCACAATTGATTAACATCTAACAAAAGAGCTTAAAAACAAACAATATCACTTTTTTAACACAAACTAATCAAATTTCATAAGACTAAACACACAACAACAGAATTCCTTTTCATTAATTTTCATCTTCCATTTATCTTTTAATATTGGTATGCCTCAAACTCTTTTTCTCAACTTTCAATAACGTTATGTTTCTCTTTGTTAATATTATGCTATTCCGTGTGTGATTACTCTCCAAGATGTCTTATCCTTAAGATTGATTAATCTGTTAACCATTATTATCTTATTTATGTTTTTATTCTTTTGCAAGCTTGTCAAGGAGGTTTACAGGAATGGAAGGTATTCCTGTGATATTTGATATGGCTGCATAAGAAAATATATCCTTATGAGGTGGTTTTTGAAGTTCATTCTTAGAAACACCCAGGAAACAAGCAGAGGCTGATAAGCATACTAAAGCTAAGAGAAAGACACCCAAAAGACTGAGCAAAAGAGTTAACTCAGGAGAATCAGAGTCAACAACATTATGATTAGAATTTTTAATTTTATTCCCATTGAATTCCCATTACTTTTAGATGGAAGTTACTAATAAACTGTAGAACAAGTGCAAGATTAGAAGAAGCAATATCTCCTTAATATTTAGACTTGCAAAAAAGAAATAGAAGCTACTTGAGATTATTAATGATACTAAGCTTTGAATTAATAGGTCATAATAAATTTCAGATTCTTCAAATTCAATTAACTTAAATGCATTTCCTACTGCACCTGCAAGGATCCCAGCAAGAAAAAAGTTCAAGGAAATGAGATTCTACTGGCTATTCAAAAAGACTGTTGTCAATGCAGCAAGTCCTATATAGAATCCAAGATGTATTAAGATACTAAAAAATAAAGAATCCAGCTTAGATCTTTCGACCCAAAAACAATAAAGGTAGACAGCCAAGAAGTAAAATGGAGATATCACAGGGAAAAGAATCAATTAATAAAGATCTTCCCCCCTATTGAGGAGTCTGACGAAGAAGAATATCACAAGCTCAATAATCAGAAAAGTTTGTTTCCCGCAAATATAGAAAACTTATGATTATCCTAAGGAAATCGTTACAAAGGTATCTTATAGCCGAAATAAATACCAGCATAGTATCCAGTGAGTAGAAAGAGTGCTTTGTAATATAAATTCCTTGAGTATTTACATTTTTAACTCCCTCTTAGCCACAACGAATTACCCTGCAGGATGTTTTTAGACTAAGCCAATCTTGTTGAAGCTATCGCGATTTCAATGATTAGTATCTTAATTAACACCAGATTATTCTTCTTACCTTTAGATTAAATAAAAAACAATTTATTTCTTCATTTGGGTCATCAATCATATTGAATTCAATCTCCCCATAAACAAAATTTAACACAATTTCTCCTTTTTATTTAGATTCTCAGATAGTATTGGGCCCATTGATTCAGCTATCTAATGTTAGTTTGTCTTTGATTTTGAACTCAAACATTTTTAAGTTTCTTAACAAAAAGAAGAAGAAATTTTCAATCAATTATTTGAGAGTGAATTCCTTTTTAATTTGAAATCTTCGTGTAATCCTCCCTTGCTGGCTTATTTTAAAACTATCTTGAATTTGTTTTTTTGTTTTTTCGTTCATCATGATTAAATATCCATTTTGCATTTATCGAAATCTTCTCTTTAATTATTCTTATGCTGACAATTTTTAAATATAAAAAATGACAATGCATAATATTACAAGATTTCATTTTGTTGTGTTTACTTTGCACTCTTCATAATCTGAAGAACCTCAAAATAATTCCAAACTAATCCATAAAATCTTAGCTCTATTTCTCTAAATGAAGCCTCTCTTCACAGGCAATTACTTGCACATGTATTTTTTACAACTTAAAAAAAAATGCTATTTCTCTAATTATTTTTGTAAATTAATACTTATTTTAATCTTTTCTTCACATAAAATTCTCTTTTAAGTGCTAGCAAACTCCCATCCTTTATGCAAAAGTACTTTTTGTTGAAATGAAACCAAGTGCATTCTAATACAAACAAACAGTTTAGCACAAACGCAGATTCTCTAATCTTTTCAAAATCCCAAGGACAATCCCCCTTTTTTTCAATCATTCTCTCCGAGTTTGTCATCTGCCAACCTCTTTAGACGCTAACTAACTTTAAGCTTAGTAAAATGCTCTTCATCGAACATCCTTGCAATCTATTCAAAGTACCTGCAAAAGTGACAAAAAAGAATTAGAATGAGGAGAATTTATTTGTGCCTTTAAGTGTATTTATCTGCATTATTACATCATGAATGGATTGTGAATATCTGAAGCATAACCAAGACGCTTATCAGTTGGCATATTTGTCAATTCTTCGTTGATTGCGAATGGCATCTATTCAAGTTCTGCTTCGATTTTCTTGCGTCCTTCATCGTTTTTTGCAGCCTGAATCTGATTACATCTCATTTGGTAGTACTATTCAATAATAAAATATATAAAAACGCTCATTAAGAGAGAGAAAGCAATATCTCTATGTTATCTACATAAATATCCCTAATCTTTCTCTTCAATCTCCTTTGTGATTTTTAGAATATTTTGTACCTCATGTGCTCCGATTTCTTCGAACTTTTATTTCATAAGAATCTTATCTGCTTTGTCAACAATCACGTTGAGTCTATTTTTATTCGCGAAGGTCTAATAAGCTGTCACAAGGGATCTAAGGCGCTTGCCTGTCATCCATGGATGAGGAGGACGCTCACCTGTGTAGTCACCTGTAAATTGATTGGAATCTTTGAGTCTCTTCTTCTCCTTTCTCGCATTCACTGTTGCTTCAGTGACTTTACCCTTCTTATGCCATCTAATGACTTAACTGCTCATGCTGCTGAGATCAGTTCTCAGCGCCTTTGTGAATAATTGCTAAGACATTCCCCCTTCGATCTCTGTGTTAGAATCAAACTTTTATTAACAAATTTACTCAAACTAGAAATATCTTAGTTTTCTTTCCAGAAATACCAAAAAAAACAAATTAATTTCAAGTCTCTGTACTTTCTCTTTCTATGTTCAGACTCTCTCACTCTCGCTAGAGCTATTTATCTTTGGTTAATATCCTACTTATTTGATCATACAAAATCACTCAGGAGGTATTTATCTGTTTAAATTCTCATTGTTTTTTTTAATTCTTTTTAATTTTGTACAAAAACTGGAACTTAAACAATAAAAAACACCTTAAACTCATTAAACAAGCACATAATTTTGTTGAGCCTAACAACTGTTCAAATAATAATAATTGTTTTCACGGATTTGCACACAGATAAGAAGCTGCTGCTCCAACTCCTGCATGAACTGAGTGATGTGAAAACGCTTTGTTGTTGTTTCTTTAATAAATCAACCCAGATTGCATGGCACTTTCTTACTGTATAATTTACTAAAGTGAATATTCATCCGAAGAACTTGCAACTTTCTTATGTATCTAGTGTTTCACCTCTTAAATCGATCTAGCTCTGATTTTCTTTAAAGTTGGCTTGTATGCAGCAAGAGAATTCCTCACTACTGAATTCACAATCTTCTCCTAGCTGGTTTTCAGGAAAGACGAATTCGATGCTGTAACAACTACTGCTGAGCGTATGTACTAATTTCCACCAGAACCCTTCACAAAACCTGCTGGACATTGCTGAGAATTGATAATGATATTCCCAATCTTGTCTTGGATCATAGCAAATCCATTGTTTTTGTCAGATTCTTTCGGCGTTCGTACTTTTGTTGTTTTATCTCGTGAATCGGATGTTCTAGCTTAGGATAAAGTGTTTTTGTCTCTCTGTCTTTCGTCTTTCAATAATTCCTCCATTCCTTTGAGTTCTTGCTAGTTCTTATGAAATTTCTCCTTGAATCCATTATGGTAAGGGAGTTGATAATCAGAATTCTTAAGATTATTCAAGTGTTTATTTCCATGAAGAATGTATTTAGTAATTGGTTAATTATCATTATTTTTACTAGGTAGAGCATCAGTAAAACCAGTATTTTCATAGTCATTGTTATTATACCTTCCATTCTTCTTACTTGGAGAGCCTATCGAAGGAAATCTTCTTTAGTTAATACTATTCTTGGCTACATCGCCTGTAGGGATCTTATCTTTATTTTCTTAATCGATTTCTCCATTATTTTTTAAATCAACACTGTAATAAAATAATCTCTTCCATGGACTGCTTTCTAATTATTCTCGAAACATTTCATTGAATTAATTGTTCCCATATTGATCCTGATACTCTTCCTCATCTTCTTCACTTCCAATAATCAATGCATTGTCTTATTCTTCTCCTTCATCCACTTCATTCTCTTAAATTTAATTTTCTTTTGTAGTATTTTCCAGATGAACAATTTCACCTTAACTTTCAAAATCTATTTACCTCTGTTATCTGTTATTTCTTTCAGTCTAATCTATCATTTCACCATATGGCTAGCTATCGTGATTTAACTAATCTTATGCTTAATCATTCGAGTTAAGAATTAATTCATTTAAAGAATCACCGCATTGTTTTAACTTTATTATTTTTTATGCATATTTCCTCATTCCTTAATTGGATTCAACATCGGATTCATTTTCTATTGACTAATAAATATCTTATTCAGCTTCTCCTTCTCTGTCTTGTTCTTGTAAAAACCCTATTTCTTCTAATTCTTAGGGACTATTTTAGCCATTTTCATTTTCATCAAATTAATTATGTTACAGCTATTTGTATGCATGAGAAACATCCGTTTCTCTATCTTTTCTACTCTAGATACTTTAGAAGTAAACATTATTTCTCAGCATCACTGATCTTGGGGAATGCTCCTCTTCTCTCACTCCATCTCTTCTTTCTCTTGTTTCTGAGTTATTTTGTTATTAATGCATTTTCCACTCCTTAGCAAGCACTTTATTATGGTTTAGGCCATACTTTTTTTCTGAAACAATCCCAGAGCTAACATCACTATGGCCTTGATGAAGCAACTTAATCCGTTTAATTGGACTTGTACGTAAGATCTTAGTGTTGTTGTTATTATCTGAATACTATCCTGAAGAAGACTCTGCTGTTGAAGCTGCAGAATTAATTTAAGATGAAGTAGTTGTCGTAGTCATCGTCGTGGTTGTGTTATTATTGAAGATATTATTTCCCATCTCTGACCCTTTTTCTGCATTTTATTCTTAAAAATTTTATCCAACTTTCGCAATCGGATATGATTTCTTCGCGAATAATTATTTTTTCATTTCCATTTGCTACTTAAATGTATTAATAATCGGAGAAGGATTCCATTTCGATTTTTCAGGATTCATTCCAGTTGGCTAACTCGAAACAACAGCTGATATTAATACTCTCTTTTTCTCAACTATTTAAACTTAAATGAGCTTGGCTGATATCAAATCATCAGCTGTGGAGCTTTTTTTCCTCTAATTTCCTTCACTTTCTTTTTTTATTTTTTTTGTTTTAACTCTCTTTTTACAAATACTTCCTCTGCTGGCTATCATTCTAAGTTCCCCTTCCTTGAAAATATCTACCTCTCCTTCACTGTCAGAACCACTCACACTCTCTTACTCATTGGGGTCTTCTCCTCTAGCAATACGTTTGAAATTCTTCTCTAGTTCATCTTTGCCAAAATAATCTCGCCAATCTCTTTCTTTCATTTCTTGACTCATATATTCAATTGAACATTGACCTCCATCTTTCTTAGTGTTCCAATTATTTGAATCCAACTTCATATTAACATTTCCTGCCCCTTTTACATTATTTTTATTAAAATCAATTTGTTTATTTGGACTTGTGAGTGTTCTTGAAGGAGTGGAAACTCTTATTTAAGGAGGCTAAGATCCATTCGTTTTCGAGACGAGAATAGAAGACACAGTCATAGAATTGTTATTCATTTAGCAGCTCTATTTTTATGAGTTTAATATTGATGCCACCGCAGTGTTAGATCCCAACAAAGGGATCATCTTTGAGCTAAAATTAGCCTAATCTGCATATGTATTATTTCCTTTTTGATTTTTCGAAGCTGACGGATACTAAAGACGTTTGTTATGCGAATCCTATGGAATCTTGGCCTTAAGCTATCCTCCGTTTGCAGCTAGCTCTTTACTAAGAGCTTCCATAGCCAACGAATACTCAAAATAACTTTCGCCAAGACATTTCCCAATATTTTCAAGATCTGCAATTGTAAATTACGTAGGTTTTCCTTCATTTAAAGTATCATTATACCCAAAGAAAGATGTCTCTAGAGTGAATGAATTCGATATTTTTAGCTCCCTCCATGCAACAACTCTAGCTGTATTCCTCTTATCTTCCGTCACTCTAAAATGACATTCCGCTAAATTAAAAAATCTACATTTTCTAGCTAGAATTCTCGGTAGCAATCTCACTTGCGCCCAAGAGCTCGCGCCTCCCCAAGAAGTTCTATTGCAGCCATAGAAAAACGACTCTTTTTTAGTTGAATGCCCATGTAAATCACAAAATATTAACACTTCACGCTTTTAATGTGTAGATTTTAAAATCTTCTTGACTTCAAACACCTCTGGATGAAGCATAGGATCAGGGCAACTCCATTTTCTATTTAAATCCGCACCTGCTAAATTGCATCGGCTATTTCCTGTAACAACTCCATCTGGATTCATCATTGGAACGATCTTTAAACAAACAAAAAAATAGCTAGAAATTAATTATTTTCAAACCAAGACAAACGAAAAACCAAAAAAAAAAACAACAATTCAAAATATTCAATGAATAATACCTTGAAAACATAAGTGTTCCGTAAAAATTGCGCTTCAGGTGAATCAGAAAGAAGAAACTAAATGAGCCCTTAACATACAAAACTTGCTGGTGTTTCTCCAGGATGTTATCTCGCAATGATAAAAATAACTTTCTTTTTTTAAGTTTATCGTTCAATCACAGAACTAGCGATCTTAAGTAGAATAATTGGTAGACCAAGACGAGAACATCCAATAATCTTCCTTCGATACAGGATTGTATCTGTTTTGATTTCTAACTTTCTCTAATTCTAATTATCCGATGATTTAAGATTTTTTTCACCAAAAGTTCCATTTAACTTTCCTTCTTCTTTTTCTAAGAATCTTACCAGATCAGTTAACGAATAAGGAAAGCAATAAGCAAATGTAACGCGCTAATCAATATCTGAGAATGTGTATGAAAAATCCATTGTTTAAAATCCAAGTTTCGTGTTGGGTTGAATTTAAGATATGAGCATAGGATCTGAGAGTTCAGGAGAGTTTGCAAATGGCTTCAATGAAGCTGAGTCTTCTTGCTGAAAAAACTAATGATCCACATTACTTTTGTAGTAAAAAATGTTCTCCCCTCCTCTATGCCATCCTTTTTCTGGCTTCGAAGAATCAAGCACCGCAACTTACATCCCTTCTCTAAATAAATATCCATTTCTTTGATTGTTTAAAATACTAAAACCAATCGTTTTTTTCGTTTCTGAAGATGTTTCTGGCAATTCCTATTGTCTGTCATCTTCAGGTTCGGGGGGTGTTTTTTCTGGATTATCCAGTTGAGGAAGTTCTTGTTAACTCGCTTAAGGCTGCTGCGAAGATACTAAACTATTTATTTTCACAGTGAACATAAACCAATGAAGACACCCTTTTGTGTTTGTATCACTTCGTAATAGAATCTAGCATTTGGTTTCTGGTTGATTCACTGTGCAGAATCCAATGTTTGAACTTTCGTGATTACCTAGAACAGTGAAGGAATCGAAATCGTAGGTGTATTTGGCTTTTTCAAAAGAATCACTTTTCTTTTTTTTAGGAGTAGTACAATCATCTTAGCCAATATCCTGTTAACTCTCTTCAATTATCTTTTTAGGTAGTCTAATACCCTTGTTCTTTCTGCTGCTAACAGGCCTCATAAGAGGGTAAGCCATCCTCAAGACAAAAGGAATCTCTGTAACTAATTCAATCTGTCTTATTTTATCTTTGTGAGGGCTTCCTCCATGTATTTTATATGAAAAAATCAATTCTTCTAATCCTTATTACTGCGGTCTATCAAGCACAAATAAGCTCCATTATCTCAAATAAGGTAGATAATTGAATAGCAAGAAATATTTCTAATTCTAAGGAGGCAGCTAATGACATTCCATTTTTCTAGCGAATGTTGTTCTGTAATCGACATAATAGATTGAAAATGGTTTGTTTATGATCTTATTGTTGAAGATATTATCACAGAAAAAAGGACTTCTAACTGTACATCCACAATTTTAACATCTATCTGTGAGTTCCTCGATTGAACATACATGGTCGATTTAGTAATCTGCTTCACCTGAAAGCAGCTCTTATGCTTCAAGGTATCCAAGTGATCTTTTCGTTTTGTTATCTTTATTCTTAGATTTTTTCAAGAATTTGAGATCATTTGAATCTTAACCATTCATTTAAATATTCACAATCGATAGTTATCGCGGTTTTTGGCTAGAATTCACTTGAGTTAACAGTTTTTGTTCTTGAGTTAAAGTTTATGTATTGATCTCTACACTTACACCTTCTTTCATTATCTTAGAGATAATTCCTCTATCTCTCTGCCTCTCTCTCTCTCCTAACAGAAATCAAGTATTAGGGATCTTACACAAAAGCTGTACCTACCCACCCTCATTCAACCAATGCATTTGTTGCGCTTTCATAATTGAAGCAAATTAAAAATCTAAAATGATCTCTTTGTTTTTTTCTGTTTGGAGAAGTTAAATTTTGAGTTTGTTTTGAGCCATTAGTTTCATTTTAGTTTTTTATTTTGTTTTTGGTTTCAATTTTGCAAATTGCTTGCTGTTGCAGTCGTCGATTACTGTGAAACTACTGTCCCCGAGCAATAAATAAATCAACTTCATGGTCTTTTCATTTTATCTAAATTTATGCAATTTTTACTGGATCAATGAGTA
>Ga0302271_10001007_pt1 | contig 27532 bp, 23 predicted proteins | sample III_Bog_N1_1_FD_198767 | JGI IMG/M metagenome (GOLD analysis project Ga0302271, IMG submission 198767) | Peat permafrost microbial communities from Stordalen Mire near Abisko, Sweden - III_Bog_N1_1 | ecosystem: Environmental > Terrestrial > Soil > Wetlands > Peat | place: Sweden: Abisko... | reverse complement strand
AACAGTGCTATTAAGCTTGACACTTGTTGCTTCTTTAATACTATAACCTGCATAATCTTTAGCAACATTGTCTGTAATCGGTTTCAAAAGATCAGCTGGTTTTACAGGAGTCCTTACGGCCTGTTGAGTTGTCACTGTTGTTTTGGAGGACAATACTTTAGTGGTATCCATCTGAGCATTTACCACCAGTACTCCCATTAAAAATACCATAACGAATAATACCTTTTTCATAATTTACTTTTTTGGTTTATAATTTACTTTAAAAATTAACTTAAAGAGAACGATCAACCTAGACCTTAGTTTTGTCAACCTGTCCGGTAAACTATAATCACAGTCAATGTTTTATCAATAAGTATTAGGGTACAAAGATTGGCCTCTTTCTTATGGAATGCTTTACATAACTTTAAGAAAAGATTACAAAATTCACACTTTTATGCGGCACATATAACAGGATGGGGGAAGACCCTGATTTATAAAAGGTAATAATACACGAAGAAGGAAGAAGGAAGAAGTAAAATTTGGTTGGGACTATAATCTTTAAAGACTACTTTTGTCCTATTGTTTTTTTGCATACCTCAAGTTACATAATCTGAGGATTTTGGAAGGGGGAGGCATCCACCTCCTTTTCAACATTTTACATCAATTGTTAACAGTAATTTCGAGCGATAGGTGCGGTGGCAAACCGGAAATGATAAATTAATGTTTAAGTCTGAAGCCGCTTCTCACATGCTTCTCAAATAGAAAATTTGATTTTTGAGTAACAAAGTGTAACCAATCGAAATAAAATAAAAAAGAGAGCCATTTCTAACTCTCTTTTTGCGTGCCCAGAACAAGACTCGAACTTGCACACCCTTGCGAGCACCAGCCCCTCAAGCTGGCGTGTCTACCAATTTCACCATCTGGGCGGTAGATCTTAAGGCGTAAAGGCCCTGTGGCACAAAGGCACAATGGCTTTCAACCTAAATTATATTAACTATTCAAAAGAACTATTTCTTACGCCGTTATACCCTTGAGCCGTTACGCCGTTGCACCGTTTTCTGTGCCCAGAACAGGACTCGAACCTGCACATCATTACTGACACTAGTCCCTGAAACTAGCGCGTCTACCAATTTCGCCATCTGGGCGGTTATAAGGCTCAAAGGCTCAAGGGCACAACGGCGCAAGGGCGTACAAGCCATATTATAAACACAAATCCTTAAAGAGCTTGCCGGGAAGTTCATTCACAGCGGGTGCAAAAGTAAAAAATATTTTTTCAATAGGCAATAGACACAGGAAGGATTTATAAAATATATCAGAGTACCCGGCACCTGGTACTATTCAAGTGACCTTTTACTGTTATTATACAGATAAAGACAAAAGATAAAAGACCGTGGGGCGGGAACCAAGTATCCACATTATCTGCCGGTTGCAATTAGCTGCACATGATTCGTCGCCTCAAAGTATTTAAAATAATAGTAAAGCCTGTAGTTTATATCTATGCCATAATCAGTAAGAGGATTGTAGTCTATATAATTGTCATACAGGCCATTATCATTACCTGATTGATATCGGAGATTCCACTCCGACACATAGAAGCGGTTCTTGATCCTGTAATAATCGTTTGAATAAAAGTTCACAGGAGGCTTACCTATTAACCAGGTTTCGAAACCCGTATCGAAGATAATTAACCGGTACTCAATACTATCGGCAGAAACAGTGTCTTTTTTAAAGCTGAAACCCTCTTTGCTTTTCTGACTGTAACCGAATTCCTGAAAAGCAAGAAGAATTATGAGTATTAAATAAACAGATTTCTTCATTTTGGATTAATTCTGTTGATACTATTAAATCTATAGTATGTTAACAAAAAATATACCAATTAAATATGGTTTATTAATTAAAAGTATATTTTTGCTTCCTGATTAGAAATGTGTGAACAATCAGATAAAAAGGCTTTTAAGGTGTATTAAGCATCTGTACTTCAGGTTCTGGCAATCTTAATTAGGAAAATCATAGCTAAATAAGACATACAGACCTGCAAGCCGATGCAGGTTTTTTTTTAATAAACTATGAGTATGAAAATAATGAAATTCGGTGGGACTTCAGTCGGTAATCCTGACAGGATGAAAGCACTGATACCGCTAATAAATGATGAAGATCCGAAAATTGTGGTACTCTCAGCTATGGCTGGAACTACAAACAGTCTCGTTGAAATCGCTGACCTGCTGTATGCTGATAATATTAATGAAGCTTCAGCTAAAAATAACAACTTGAGAGCAAAGTACCACCAGGTTGTTGAGGAGCTGTTTGACACTGAAAATTACAAAAAGTCGGGACACGACCTTATTGATACTCATTTTGAATACATACGGAATTTCACTCTCAGAGTATTCACAAAGCTTCAGGAGAAAGCCATTCTGGCTCAGGGAGAATTATTATCGACTTCATTATTTCATCTTCTTCTGACTGAAAGAAATATAAACGCGATACTGCTACCTGCACTAAGTTTCATGCGAATTGATAAGGATGGGGAACCTGATGCATTTTACATTGAAGAAAATATCGAGCGTGAACTTAAAAACTATTCAAACGAAAAAATAATCATCACACAGGGATTTATATGCCGGAATGCTTATGGAGAGATCGATAATCTGAAACGGGGCGGCAGCGATTTTACAGCATCACTAATTGGAGCCGCCATAAACGCATCTGAAATTCAGATCTGGACAGACATCAATGGCTTTCATAATAATGATCCACGTTTCGTCGAGAATACAAAAGTTATCAGAGAACTGTCATTTGATGAGGCTGCTGAACTTGCTTATTTCGGTGCAAAAATACTTCATCCATCAAGCGTAAACCCCGCCCGGGTAAAGAACATCCCGGTAAGGCTTAAAAATACCATGGAACCACAGGACCCTGGTACATTGATCACATCGACATCCATCTTGCTGGATTATAAGGCCGTAGCAGCAAAGGACTGTATTTCAGTTCTAAGGATCCGATCTGACAGGATGCTCATGGCATACGGTTTCCTCCGCAAAGTTTTTGAGATATTTGAAGCATACAGAACACCTATTGATATGATAACCACCTCGGAAGTGGCAGTATCAATTACAATAGACGATTCGGAGTTTATAGATCAGATTGCAAAGGATCTTAAAGAACTAGGCAGTGTGGAAGTTGAAAAGAACCAGACGATTATATGTGTTGTGGGAGATTTTCGTACCGAACGGACCGGCTCAGCTCCAGAGATATTCGAAGCGCTCAATACAATACCACTTAAAATGATTTCATATGGGGGAAGTCCTAACAGCCTGTCGTTATTGATTGATACATCAAATAAAACAGATGCATTAAGATTACTCAGCGAACACCTTTTTAAATAGAAAAATGATTGACAAAATTACCACCGGGAAACTAAGTAAAATACCTACCCCCTTTTATTATTATGATCTTGAAGTGCTCAGATCTACACTCGATATCGTAAAAAAAGAGTCAGACGCTTCAGGATATAAAGTTCATTATGCGGTAAAGGCTAACTTTAATCCAAGGATTCTTAAATTAATAAGTTCATATGGACTTGGTGCCGATTGCGTGAGCTTCAATGAAATTGAAGCAGCCCTGAACGCAGGATTCAGCCCAGCTGACATTGTATTTGCTGGCGTTGGCAAAACGGATAAAGAGATTGATTCAGCTCTCAGGGCAGGAATCTTCTGTTTCAATGTTGAATCTATTCCTGAGATGGAAGTTCTTGATTATATTGCTGGAAGTCTGAATATAACAGCTCAGATCGCCCTGAGAATAAACCCATATATTGAAGCCCACACGCATAAGTATATTACAACAGGTATTGAAGAAAGTAAATTTGGCATTAATACCTGGGAGTTGGACGATGTGATAAAAAAGCTATCTGAATTAAAAAATATCAGGATTATTGGTATTCATTTTCATATTGGTTCACAAATTACAAGGATGTCAGTTTTTAAGAGCCTTTGTGCCCGGATAAATGAATTGCAGACCTGGTTTATTTCACATAACATTAATCTGGAGATCCTCAACGTAGGTGGAGGCTTGGGTATCGATTACGAGAATCCGGACCATAATCCTGGCTTCCCGGAGTACTTTTCACTTATTAATGAGTTCATTGACCTTAATCCTGGCCAGATATTGCATATTGAACCGGGGCGCTCAATTGTCGGACAATGCGGAAGTCTCATTTCCACTGTACTGTACATAAAAAATGGTAGTAATACTCAGTTTGCAATTCTCGATGCAGGTATGAATGACCTGATACGTCCGGCTCTTTACCAGGCTCATCATAAGATCGAAAACCTGACATCAGACGGAAATAATTTCAGGTATGATGTTGTAGGGCCAATCTGTGAATCATCAGATACATTTGCTAAATTCATCGAACTCCCGGAAACAAGAAGAGGTGATCTGATAGCAATACGATCAGCAGGTGCTTATGGAGAGGCAATGGCTATGAGATATAACCTGCGCGATCTTGCAAAGGCGGTATTTTCTGACGATTTGTAGAAAAAATCAATGAAAAACATTTTTTTATTCCTGATTTTATTATTACTGGCAAACAGTTGTACTGACAATAAAACACCTGTGGACAAGGATGATTTGACCAGATATGTCGATCCGTTCATAGGTACAGGTTTCCATGGTCATGTGTTTCTGGGAGCTAATTTGCCCTTTGGGGCAGTTCAGGTTGGTCCTGCCAATTATATTAAAGGATGGGACTGGTGTTCGGGATATCATTATTCAGACAGCATTGTAACCGGTTTCTCACAGCTTCACCTGAGTGGTACGGGCATTGGTGAATTAGGCGATGTGCTGATTACTCCTTATACCGGTGAATTAAAAACCTCACCCGGTACTCAGAAAAATCCGCTTTCAGGTTATGCATCAAAATATTCTCACCGGGAAGAAACTGCCCGACCAGGCTATTATTCAGTTAAAATGGAAGCCTATGATATTCTGGTGGAACTGACTGCTACTGAACGTGTAGCAGTTCACAGATATACATTCCCCGATGCTGTTGAAGCGCATATAGCTATTAATCTTACTGATGGAATCGGATGGGATAAGCCAACTGAAGCATCCTTTAAAAAAATTGATCAACAAACCTATGCAGGTTACAGATTTTCAACAGGATGGGCAAAAGATCAACGGGTATTTTTTGCTATCAGGGTTTCGAAACCCATAGGATCATGTCAACTATTTAGTGATGAAAAACTGGTTTCAGGAGATTCGGTTAATGGAGAAAAGATTTTGGGTATGCTTAATTTCCCCACATCAAAAGGAGATCAGATATTGTTAAAAGTAGGCATCTCCCCTGTCAGTGAAAAGAATGCCCTTGCCAACATTGAGGAAGAAGTCCCGGGCTGGAATTTTGAAGATGTAAGCCTGACAGCCCATAACAGATGGAACAACGAATTAAGTAAAGTAAAAGTAAAAAGTAAAAACCCGGCTGACATCCGTACTTTCTATACCGCATTGTATCATTCCTTTATTCACCCTGTACTTTTTAATGATAGCAATGGTGATTACCGGGGAACTGATAAAAAAGTTTATTCCAATCCCGGATTTATTAATTACTCAATTTTCTCCTTATGGGACACCTATCGTGCTGAACAACCGTTGTTTACAATTTTGCAGCCGGAACGGGTGAACGATATGGTAAATACTATGCTCAATATATATAAGCAACAGGGGAAACTTCCAATCTGGCCATTAATGGGGAATGAAACTGATTGTATGGTTGGTTACAGCGCTATTCCGGTTATTGCTGATGCTTATTTCAAGGGATTCAGCGGGTTTGATATAAATCTGGCTTTTGAAGCAATGAAAGCATCTTCCACACGTGAAGATTATGGCATGAACTATATAAAAAAAATTGGGTTTATACCAGCTGATAAGGAAAAAGAATCGGTTTCGAAGGCTATGGAGTATTGCATATCCGACTGGTGCATTGCCCAAATAGCCAAAAAACTTGGTAAAAATGATGATTTTGAATATTATAGCAAACGGGCTGGTCTTTATGCTCAATACTTTGACCCACAGAGGCAGTTTGTGAGACCAAAGCTTGAAAATGGCAGATTTCGTGAGCCATTCAGTCCATTCCAGTCAATTCATGAATGGGGTGATTATACTGAAGGAAATGCCTGGCAGTATACTTGGCTCGTTCCCCAGGATGTAGAAGGTTTGATAAAGCTTTTTGGCGGGGATAATCAATTTATTGCAAAACTCGATAGTTTGTTTTTTGTTAACGGAGACATGGGTGATAAAGCATCTTCTGATATTTCAGGTTTGATAGGCCAGTATGCTCACGGAAATGAGCCAAGTCATCATGTCACCTATTTATATGCCTATGCCGGACAACAATGGAAAACCGCAGAAAAAAACCGGTTCATACAACGTAGTTTATATAGTGATAAGCCGGATGGATTATGCGGCAATGAAGATTGCGGTCAGATGTCGGCATGGTACATCTTCTCTTCTCTCGGATTTTATCCTGTCAATCCTGCTAACGGATCGTTTGTCTTTGGAAGCCCCCTCTTTGATGAAGCAACCCTCGTCCTACCGTCAAAGAAAGAGTTTATAATCAAAGCAATTAATAACAGTGAAAAAAATATCTATATCCAGTCAGTAAAACTTAACCATAAAGATTATACACACTCATTTATAACCTATAAAGATATTATGCATGGTGGTACCTTAGAAATGCTGATGGGACCTAAACCAAATCAACAATTTGGAAGTGCATTACAAGACAGGCCGGCTTCAATAATCTATAATTGAAGTTGTCAATCCGATATCCAAAATACTTTTACTCCCTGGGCGTATTCTGCCTTATTTTGCTGTGTTTAATACCATAGAAGAAATAAATACAGAAACCTATTGCCATCCAGATTATTAGTCGTAACCATGTATCCATTGGCAGAGATGCCATTTGTATAAAGCATATTGATGCGCCCAGGATAGGAACCAACGGCACCCATGGTGTTTTGAACGGGCGTTTAATATCTGGTTTGGATTTCCTAAGTACCATAACGCTCAGGCAGACAATAATGAATGCAAGCAGAGTACCAATTGATACCAATTCTCCCAATATGCTGATCGGGAGTATACCTGCAATTATCATAGCAACTGTTCCTGTAATTATTGTACTAACGTATGGAGTTTTAAATCGTGGATGAACCTTTGAAAAGACCGGAGGCAGCAAACCATCTTTTGACATAGAAAAGAAGATCCTTGGCTGTCCCATAAGCATTACCAGTATGACAGAACTTAATCCGGCAATAGCAGCAACTTTCACGATTGGTCTTAACCAGAACATCCCCTTGCCCATTGCATCAACGCCTACTGCAACCGGATCAGCTACATTCAGAGTTGTATAGCTAACGATTCCAGTTAATACAATTGCAACCAGAATATATAAAACAGTTGATATTCCGAGAGATCCCAGAATTCCAAACGGCATATCCCTCTGAGGATTTTTTGCTTCCTGAGCTGCAGTTGACACCGCATCAAACCCTATATAAGCAAAGAAGATTACACCCGCACCCCTGAGGACCCCGCTGATGCCAAATTTTCCAAACTCATGACTATAAGCCTTCAACCAGCCCCAAAATCCACCAAATTGTGACAGCGGTGCTGCTTCCACTTTGTTAGAAGGAATGAAAGGATGCCAGTTTGCTGACTTAACAAACATAAATCCAATGGCAATAAATAATATGATCACAGAAACTTTGGTGATTACCATTACATTATTAAAATTTGCTGACTCGCGAATTCCAATAACAAGAAGAGTTGTTAACAGTGCAACTATGAACATTGCAGGAATATTGATGACACAAGTAACATGTGCCAGTGAGTCTGCATTAATTCCTGTTGCAGTCAGAGTCTGTGCAAAAGCAGCGGTAAGCGGCTTCCATCCCAAATCCGGAACATTTACCAGAACAGAGCCCACGGCTCCGGTATACTGCGGTGGAATAAATATATGAAGATCTTTCAGGAAACTGACAACATACCCCGACCAGCCTACTGCCACAGTTGATGCGGCAAACAGATACTCGAGGATAAGATCCCATCCTATTATCCAGGCCAGGAATTCCCCAAGCGTGGCGTAAGAATATGTATAAGCGCTTCCTGCAATTGGGATCATGGAAGCGAATTCGGCATAGCATAAACCGGCTAATCCGCAGGCAAAACCTGAAATTATAAATGATAATACAATCCCCGGACCGGCATACTGTGCTGCGGCCTGACCAGTTAAAACGAAAATACCGGCACCAATTATAGCTCCTATTCCTAATGTTGTGAGATTCAGTGCAGTAAGAGATCTTTTCAGACCACCTGATTCCTGAGATTCACTGAATAACTGAGGAAGAGGCTTCGTTATGAACAACCGGTTTTTTGACATCTGGTTTAATTAAAAGTTTGGGATTCAAGTTTAATTATTACAAACGTAACTTTTTTTTCGTAAAATAAATTATAATAACCATAAGTTAAATAGCAGAGTTCATCTGAATTGATTTTTTACAATTTTTTAACGTTTAGAATGAAGTCCAAGGCATGACAAATTATTTTAGACCTTTTTAAGTAAGCATGTGAAAGATCCTTCACCTCCCTGGTACCGACTATTTATTTTGAATGTTGATAGTTGATATGAGAAAGATCCATTACTTCATTCGGATGACACTATTCCTGGGACTTCCACAGAGGGAAGGAGCGGCGATTCGAAGAATACATTGCATATTATTTAAACTATATAAGCGAATCGCCGCTCCTTCCCTCCCATTTATCAAGAGATAAAATGTCATCCCGAACGAAGTGATGGATCTCCAGCATCGCAGACCTGCTTATTATGGCTGATTCATCTGAAGTGAGGAATCTCCTGCAGTATAAAAATACGGCTATGTAACCTAGAGTGATAGATCTTCTGCTTTATTCAAAATTTAACTATATATACTGTGATATTGTGTAAATATATTAATTGTAATTTTAACAAAATATAATGCCAAAATTATGCGAAGATATATCCTGTTTCTAGCCTTACTCACAATTTCCTCCTGTTCTCCTGTAAGAAAATACCAGTCATCCCCTGAAGTAAAAATCTGGGAACCTGACATTCAAAAATTTGAACAGCTTGACAGAAGCTTTACGTACTCAAATGATGCAATTCTTTTTGCAGGAAGTTCAAGCATTAGGTTGTGGACATCACTTGAACGGGATCTGGCACCCTATCATGTCATTCAACGTGGATTCGGAGGGTCAAAACTCTCTGATCTCGCAGTATACGCTCACAGGATATTTGATCCGCATCCATGCAGGGCTATTGTTTTGTTTGTTGCGAATGATATTACAGGCAGTAATCAGGATAAAACACCAGAAGAAGTTGCCTCCCTCTTCAGAAGTGTACTCAGGACTATCCGGAAAACTCATAATGAAACTCCGGTATTCTGGATAGAGATTACCCCCACGTCTTCAAGGTGGAAGGTATGGCCCGAAATTCAGAAAGTAAATAGCTCGATACAGGATATTTGTACAAGGCAAAAGAATACATATTTCATACAAACCGATTCTGCTTTCCTGAACGGTCAAGGATTACCAAAAGATGAATTATTCAGGGAGGATAAGCTGCATCTTACTGAAAAAGGTTATGCCGTGTGGACAGAGATAATAAAAAATTCATTGAATAAGGTGTTAAATTAGACAGGGACATGCCCTGGCATGTCCCTGCGGATAATTAAAATTAAAATGCAATTATTTTTTATGAACGCTCTTGCTATACAGTACCTGCCAGTTCTCAGTTCCTGTGTCGGCAACAGGTTGCTTCCTGTCAGTTGATACCCGCTCAAGTTTTTTAATTATCATTTCCTGCATCCCCCTTGCTGTTCCGCTGGTATGATTTACAACATCAACCCAGGCGATAAACCTGTTTATTTTATGGGCGAGGATTACCGGGGTCTCTACAAATCCCGCATCTTCCTTCCGCAATTGATAATTATCGTGAGTTGCTTCCCAAACATCTGCATAATACAAATAAGGATCAAGATTGGAAAATACTGCCACTCCATCACCATCTGCAATTCCTTCAACCACCTTGTTTGTCTGGGCGTCCCAGTCGGTTAAGGTTGGATATAGAATAATGCTTGCACCGGGAATTACATCCTCACTATAATATTCACGTACTTCTATTTCCAGAAGCGTTGGTATCACAATATTTAATGTGAGGCTCGACTTATCAGAAAGATGGTTCTTCGAATGTACAGTTAAAGTTACCTCGTATGTACCTGTTGCAGTAAAGGTATGCACCGGATTACTTTCATTCGAAACATAACCATCACCAAAATCCCATTCAAACCTGTCACTGTTATGAGAATTATTATTGAAGATAACCGGCTGACCTACCACCTGTTCACCGGAATCGGTGGAGAAAGATGCAATCGGATTTTTCTCACAGGAAATAAGAAATATGGGAAGAGCAAAAAACATGTAAATTATCTTTTTCATTTTTTCAGATTTAGTTGTTCATGATTAATATTCCAAAATACGTGCCGTTTTTTATAAAAGTCTGCTTTTCCCTTAAAAGGCTGCATCAATGGCTTTTTTTTAATCAATTAAGTAAAAAATTATATTTATCTTTGCACTCCAATAAAATGAAGCGATCAGAATGATAAAGATAACTTTTCCTGACGGATCTGCAAGAGAGTACAACCAGGGCACCAGCAGTCTTGAAATCGCAGAACAGATAAGTCCAAGGCTCGCAAAAGAGGTTTATGCAGCTACCGTAAACGGAGAGATATGGGATCTTACAAGACCGATAAACTCTGACTCTACTCTGAAGCTGCATAAATGGGAAGATGCTGAAGCAAAACATGCTTTCTGGCATTCATCTGCTCATTTAATGGCTGAAGCTCTCGAAGCTCTTTATCCAGGAATGAAATTCGGAATTGGTCCGGCAATTGAGAACGGATTTTACTATGATGTCGATCCGGGTGATAACAGAGTAATTACCGAAGCTGATCTTCAGACTATTGAAGATAAGATGAAAGAGCTCGCCACAAAAAATCTTATTTATTCAAGGAGAGACATAAGTAAGAAAGATGCTCTCGATTTTTTCACAAAAAAAGGTGATGATTATAAAACTGAACTTATAAGTGAACTTCAGGACGGAACCATAACTCTTTATACACAGGGAAATTTTACGGATCTCTGCAGGGGACCCCATCTCCCATCGACAGAGCCTTTGAAGGCTATAAAATTATTAAGTGTTGCAGGGGCATATTGGAGAGGTAATGAGAACAGGAAGATGCTTACCAGGATATATGGAATTACCTATCCGAAACAAAAGTTGCTTGATGAGTACCTTATTTTTCTTGAAGAAGCAAAAAGAAGGGATCACCGGAGAATAGGAAAAGAACTTGAGTTATTCACCTTTTCACCTAAGGTTGGAATGGGATTGCCATTATGGCTTCCTAAAGGCTCCGATGTCAGACAGAATCTTATAACATTTCTTACAAAAGAACTAAGGAAGAGAGGTTATAAAATAGTAACGACTCCTCATATTGGCAACGTTAATCTTTATAAGACTTCAGGCCATTTTGAAAAATACGGTGCTGATTCATTCCAGCCGATTTCAACTCCCCAGGAAGGCGAACAGTTTATGCTTAAACCAATGAACTGTCCTCACCACTGTGAGATTTTCAATGCTACTCCTCATTCATATAAAGATCTGCCGTACAGAATGGCTGAATTCGGAACTGTTTACAGATATGAACAGAGCGGTGAACTACACGGACTAACAAGAGTAAGAAGCTTTACTCAGGATGATGCCCACCATTTTTGCAGACAGGATCAGTTAAGGGATGAGTTCAAAAGCATTATTGACCTGATACTCTATATTTTTAAAATCCTGAATTTCAATGATTTTACTGCGCAGGTTTCCTTACGTGATCCAAATAATAAACAAAAATATATCGGTTCTGATGAGAACTGGGAAAGAGCAGAGCGTGACATTATTGAAGCAGCCGCGGAGAAAAATCTTGTCACAACTGTAGTATTGGGTGAAGCAGCTTTCTATGGTCCGAAACTCGATTTCATGGTAAAAGATGCTATTGGACGGAAATGGCAATTAGGAACAATACAGGTTGATTACAATCTGCCAGAACGATTTGATCTGACTTATAATGGGAGTGATAATCAGAAACACAGGCCGGTAATGATTCACAGAACTATCTTCGGATCAATGGAGAGATTCGTTGCCGTATTGATTGAAAATACAGCCGGTAAATTTCCACTATGGCTTGCTCCGGAAAAAGCAGTCATTTTGCCAATTAGTGAAAAATTCAATGAATATGCTGGAAAAGTTTTGGAAATTCTAAATAATTCCGATATTTGCACACTAATTGACGATAGAAGCGAAAAGATAGGTAAGAAGATCAGGGATAATGAATTAAAGAGGATTCCTTACCTTCTTGTCGTAGGTGAAAAAGAGTTGGAGAATGGGACAATTGCTGTCAGGAAGCAGGGAGAAGGCGATAAAGGAAGCATGAAAATTGAAGAATTTGTTAATTTTATAAATTCTGAGATCAAAAAAGAAATTGCAGTTTGATGCACAATAGGTGATTTTAGTATTAACGAAAATTAGGAGGAAAGAGCTATAGCTTTACCAATCAGGCGAAGCCCGGCAAGGGTTACCCAGCCGGCTCACAAAATCAACCACAGGATCACAGCGAAAGTGGTCAGAGTAGTCGGTGAAGAAATAGAAGCTGATGTTATGAGTATCCAGGATGCTCTTCGGCTTGCAGATACCCTGGAACTTGACCTGGTTGAAATTTCTCCTAATGCCGATCCTCCGGTATGCCGGATTGTTGATTATCAGAAATTTCTATATCAGCAAAAGAAAAAGCAGAAAGAGATAAAGGCAAAAGCATCAAAGGTTGTTGTTAAGGAGATCAGGTTCGGACCAAATACCGATGACCACGATTACAACTTTAAGCTCAAACATGCAATGAAATTCCTCGAAGAAGGCGCAAAGGTGAGAGCCTATGTATTCTTTAAAGGAAGATCGATTTTGTTTAAGGAACAAGGTGAAGTGCTACTGCTACGATTTGCCAATGACCTTGAAGAATACGGAAAAGTTGAGCAGTTGCCAAGGCTTGAAGGAAAGAGAATGATAGTATCTTTCTCACCTAAAAAGAAAAAATAGTTATTTAATATATTTGAACGAGAGAGATGCCAAAAATGAAGACGAATCCGGGTGCAAAGAAGAGATTTTCTCTGACCGGAACAGGAAAGATCAAACGTAAACACGCATTTAAAAGCCACATCCTGACCAAAAAATCAACAAAACGTAAGAGGAATCTTACGTATGCCGGTGAGGTTCACAAAACCGACCTTAAAAACGTTAAGTTGTTGCTTGCAATGAAATAGTTGTTTGACGTTTTGACAAAAGAATTATAGTATTAACAGATTGTTCAGCAAATAAGAGTCTTTAACCAGACCGCTGACATTCAAAAAAATGAGTTATGCCAAGATCAGTAAATGCAGTTGCTTCGAGAGCCAGGAGGAAAAAGGTTCTTAAGCAGACAAAAGGGAACTTCGGTTCAAGAAGAAACGTAATAACAGTGGCAAAGAATACCCTTGACAAAGGTATGGGGTATGCTTACCGCGACAGGAAGAAAAAGAAAGGCCTTTTCAGGGCAATGTGGATCCAGAGGATCAATGCAGGTGTTCGTCAGTATGACATGAGTTATTCTGAGTTTATCGGCAAACTTGATAAAAAAGGAATCACACTTAACAGAAAAACACTTGCCGACCTGGCAATGAATCATCCTGAAGCTTTCAAAGCGATCGTTGAGACAGTTAAATAAGGACGATAATAATATAGAAAAGGGACATTCGAATGAGTGTCCCTTTTTTTGTTACAATTTTTGACCAGATCCTTAATTGTAGAGACAGGTCTGAGACCTGCCTCTTCCTATTAATAATCTTTCTCTACTTATTAATAACCTGTCTCTGTAAATCTGGATATCCGTTATCTTGCCTTCATAAACATCCTGCTCCACCTGATACTTTTTAATCCTTTAGCTTCTTTGTCAAGTGAAAGCCATATGAATTTAGGTTTGCCAACTATATGATCTTCAGGTACAAATCCCCAGTATCTTGAGTCAGCTGAATTATGGCGGTTATCTCCCATCATCCAGTAATAATTCATCTTAAAAGTATATGTGGTCACAGGTTTATTATTAATATAAATTGTGCTTCCGTCTACTTTCAGCTCGTTATGTTCGTAGGTATGAATAATTCGTTCATAGAGACACAGGTTTGCAGTATCGATATTTACAGTTGAACCTTTGACGGGCATCCAGATAGGTCCGTAATTATCTTCGTTCCAACCGTAAACCGGATTATACGGGAAAATATGAGGCGCATAAACATCCTTGCTGGTATAAATCGGAGCTACACCTGTAATGTTTGTAAACTTTGATATGGCTTCTGCATTCCCCTTTGTAAGTGGTAGCAGATATTCGGCACCAGAGATCATGGCCTGATCCGATTTGGCAATATCGAGCCGTTCAAATGCTTTCGGATTAATAGTAGTCCCATTTGTGCTAACCTCATAAGTTGTTTGCTGAGTTCCATTATCAGGCACTATTTTCCCATTAACATATACAATTCCTTTTTTAATTGTAACTGTATCTCCAGGTATTCCAATGCACCTTTTCACATAATTGTCTCTTCTGTCAACCGGCCGGTAAATGACAGTATATTTTGCCCAGATCTCTTTCCTTGCCTGCGTCATATAGGAACTGAGGGGTTTGTGAACACCCGGGCCGTCCATTGACATAATATCCCTCGCCCTTCTTCTTACTATAGCAAAGTAGCTGTCTGTTGTTTCTTCAAGTACAACAGTGTCTCCTGCTGGAAAATTGAAGACTATCGGATCGTTATTTTTCACTTTGCCTGCCCCCATAAGGCGTTTATATGGCCATACAATAAGTTCAGACCATGATTTCCCATTTGTCAGCGGCATAGTATTTTGCGTAAAAGGAAACGCTAAGGGAGTATTCGGCATTCTTGGTCCATATGCAAGCTTGCTGACAAAAAGATGATCACCAACAAGTAATGATTTCTCCATTGATGGCGTGGGGATCCTGTAGTTTTGAAACAGGAAGATATTTATCAGAGAAACAGCTATAACAGCAAAAATCAGAGCATCAAGCCATTCCACGACAGTATTGTTCTTTTCATGCCTTTTTTTCCAGAAAGTCCAGTTAACTTTCTCGCTGATGTATAAATCATAAATTACAGCCAATCCGAGAAGGAAGAGATAATTGCCAATCCAAATTACCACAAGTATATAAATGAATGCTACTATAGCAAACCTTATATTCTTTTTTGTAAGAAGATCATTCATAATAAAATAGTTTTTATATAGCCAGTAAAAATAGAAATAATTATCAGAAAGCCATTACATCTGCCATTGTGAACACACCCTTTCTGGAGCGGATAAACTCTGCAGCAACAACGGCACCGAGTGCCAGTCCCTTCCTGTTCTTGGCTTCATGCGTCAGTCTTAATGTATCAATGTCAGAATCCCAGGTAACAGTATGAATCCCGGGAACCTCGCCCTCTCTTACAGAAGTTATTGGCAGGCACTTTTCATTTTTATCCTTTCCAATACACCATTTATCATATCCATGATGATTGCTGATTATTCCTTCAGCAAGTGTAATAGCAGTACCGCTTGGGGCGTCGAGTTTTTTAGTATGATGAATCTCTTCTATCGATACGGTATAGTCACTATATCGCTCCATTTGCCTGGCCAGTTCAGAGCTTAAAGCAAAAAGCAAGTTTACTCCGATACTGAAATTCGTTGAGTGTATAAATGCTGTATTATTTAATTTACATGCCTCGGCAGCATCATTGTATTTTTCAAGCCAGCCGGTGGTCCCTGATACGACAGGAACTTTAGCACTCAGGCATTTTATTATATTTTTGCAGGCTGCTACAGGTGTTGAAAACTCTATTGCAACATCTGTTCCCTTAAGATTTGTTTCGTTAAGATCCTTCTCATTATCCATATCGATAATAAGCTTTACGACATGTCCTCTCTTAACTGCTATGGCTTCAATTTCGTGTCCCATCCTCCCATAGCCGATTAATGCAATATTCATAATCTATCGTTTTAATGCGAAATTACCTGTTTTGTAATAGCATACATCATTAAAAATCAACAAAATTCTTAAAGAGAAGTTAAATTCTTGGAGTAACTTCGCGCCTCTGAGCTTTTATAGAAAAAAATCATACCATTAAGACACCAGGACGCCAGGATTCATAAAGAAGAAATTAAAAAAATATTTATATATTTCAACAAAGCAAAAAATACTGCAATGAATAGACTAAGTATCTTATTATCTGTAATTATGATGATTATTTCAGGGGCTAATGCCCAAAAGGAGAAAGCCGACCTTGTAATAATTAATGGCAAGGTCCTGACAATTGATAAAGACAATCCTGTAGCTGAAGCTATTGCTATTAAAGGCGAATTTATAATAGCAGTAGGTTCAACATCTGAAATATCCTCTTTTATTCTTAAAGGATCGACAAAAGTTGTCGACGCTCAGGGGAAGCTTGTAATTCCTGGTTTTAATGATGCACATGTTCATTTCGGACCTCTCGACCCCGACTATATTGAACTCCGTTATACAACAGATCCTGCTGTTATTACGAAAAAAGTTGAGGAACAGGTTGCAAAATCAAAACCCGGAGAACTTATCAAAGGAGGTCACTGGGAACATGAAATGTTTATTGACAGGAAATGGCCTTCAAAAGAGCTTATTGATAAAGTTTCACCCAATAATCCGGTGCTGCTTAGCCGTGCTGACGGACATTCTGTTCTTGTAAATTCTTATGTCCTCAAAGCATCAGGAATAACAAAAAACACCCGGAATCCATTTGGTGGAGAAATTCAGAAAGATCCGGTTACAGGTGAGCCTACAGGGATACTTAAAGAAAATGCAGAAGCACTTATCAAAACCAGGGAAACGAAGGTCGTTCGAACAGCTGCTGAGGATTCAGTCAGAGTATGGCAGGGGTATCTTCTTGCTTTGAAGGAAGCCAGGGAATGCGGAGTTACCTCTGTCCAGGTCCCGGGTGATGGGGACTTCAGATTATATGAAAAGCTTCAGAAAGAGGGTCAGCTTACATGCCGCATAGACATTGGAAAAGCACTGACAGGGGATACCATTCTTCTTAAAAATTACAGCATGCTTGAAAAGAAATATCCAAAGGAAGGCAACTGGATCAGGTTTGGTTACCTGAAAGCATTTATGGATGGAACCATTGGATCCGGAACAGCTTTAATGTTTGAACCATTTAGTGACAATCCTTCAACCTCTGGATTAGCAATGATGCCTTATGAAGAATTCGAGAAAATGGTTGTTACCGCTGACAGGTCAGGATTTCAGATAGGTACCCATGCAATTGGAGATAAAGGAAATAACTGGGTATTAAATGCGTATGACAAAGCAATTCAGGTTAATGGCCGACGCGACAGCCGTCATAGAATCGAACACGCTCAGACACTTCAATTCTCTGATATTCCACGTTTTGCAACTCTTGGCGTAATAGCTTCCATGCAGCCTACACACTGCATCTCCGATAAAAAATTCTGTGAAAAAAGAATTGGTAAAGAGAGGGCAAAAGGAGCTTATGCCTGGAAGAGTCTTGCCAATGCAGGAGCAACCCTTGCTTTTGGAACGGATTACCAGGTTGAACCCTTAAATCCGATGGAGGGACTGTACGCTTCAGTTACCAGGAAAGACAGACTTGGAGAGACTGGGGAGGGCTGGCATCCTGAACAAAAGATTAAGATGATAGATGCAATAAAATATTATACACTGGGCTCATCATATGCTCAGTTTATGGAAAACCGGAAAGGCATGATAAAAAAAGGGTTTCTTGCCGATGTCGTTATTTTGGACAAAGACTTACTTACTATTCCCGAAAATGAGATTATGAAAACAAAGGTTGATTATACTATTGCCGGAGGAAAGGTAGTTTACTCACGCTGACGCTGTCAGTACAGACAGGTTTTATTAATAAGATCTGTCTCTACGATCTATCAAGATGCAGTGCCATCCGACAACGAGTGAAGTATCCTCATTGCTTCCTCCTGATTCTCTCCGCAAAACTCCTTTTCTGCAGTGAAATCATCGCAAACTATTGGTTTTCCCGGATCATTATATATCCCGCACCTGTAGTCATCACTAAGATGTATACACCTCACTCCGGCAGGTTTGCCGGATGGCATACCAGGTAAAGAAGAAGATATCGAAAGTGCGATACAACAAGCTCCGCATCCTGACCGGCAATTCATAAGCGATTAATAATAAGGCGCAACGGCAAAAAGGCTCGAAAGCAAAACCAATAATTAAATTCAATTATAGAGTAAAAGTATTAAAACAAAGGGAGAAAACAATATTATCGTATTCCTTTACATCATTAAACAATTGTGCCATTACGCCGTTGTGTCATTACGCCGTTTTACCCTTGCGACATTGTGCCTATTCATATTCTTTGTATTTTTACCAAAAAGAAAACTAATGAGGATTGATATATTAACAATTGTTCCTGAATTGCTTGAGAGCCCGTTGAATCATTCGATAGTCAAAAGGGCTAAAGAGAAAAAACTGGTCGAGATAAATATTATCAATCTCAGGGATTTTACAAATGATAAATATAAGAGCGTTGATGATTACGCTTTTGGAGGCGGAGCAGGCATGGTGATGATGATAGAACCCGTATTCAAAGCCCTTGAAAAATTAAAGAGTGAAAGGGATTATGATGAAATAATCTATACGTCTCCCGATGGTGAAAAGTTTAATCAGAAAATGGCAAATCAACTATCACTTAAAAACAATATTATTATCCTTGCAGGTCATTATAAGGGAGTCGATCAAAGGATCCGTGACTTTCTTATAACCAGAGAAATATCGATTGGGGATTATGTTCTTTCGGGAGGTGAATTGCCGGCAGCTGCTATTACCGATGCAATTGTAAGGCTTATCCCGGGGGCTCTCTCAGACGAACAATCAGCTCTTTCCGATTCCTTTCAGGATGATCTGCTCGCTCCTCCTGTCTACACGAGACCTTCAGATTTTAACGGATGGAAGGTGCCTGATATTCTTCTTTCAGGACATACAGCCAGAATTGAAAACTGGAGGCATGAACAGTCAGAGGAAAGGACGAGTCGTTTAAGGCCGGATTTGATAGACGAAGAAACTTAAAGACAAAGAGACGAAGTGAAAGGGAGAAAGGGAGAAAGGAAGAAACGAGCACACATTGTCTAAACATATTATTAACCTTCAGGCCTTATCTGCTTCCATTTTGAAATTTTTTTCGTAAGATTGTATACAGTTTTATCAAAATATTATATATTTAATAATCAACAACATGAATACTCAGGATTATATTAAGAGGGAGGACAAATTTGGTGCCCATAACTATCATCCACTGCCGGTAGTACTGGAACGCGGTGAGGGACCTTTTGTCTGGGATGTGGATGGAAAGAGATATTTCGATTTTCTGTCAGCCTATTCTGCAGTAAACCAAGGCCATTGCCATCCGGCAATTATTAAAGCCTTAACCGATCAGGCGACCAGACTTACGCTTACGTCAAGGGCATTCTATAATTCTGTTCTTGGTGAATATGAAGAATATGTAACGAAGTATTTTAAATACGATAAGGTACTTCCAATGAATTCAGGTGCTGAAGCAGATGAGACAGCTCTTAAGCTCTGTCGTAAATGGGCATATCTGAAAAAAGGGATAAAACAGAACGATGCAAAAATAATTGCCTGTGAAGGAAACTTTCACGGACGAACAATATCTATCGTCTCCATGTCGACTGATCCGGATGCAAGAAACGACTACGGTCCATTCACACCAGGATTCATAATAATTCCTTACAACGATTTAAAAGCTCTTGAAAATGCCCTTCAGGATCCGAATGTTGCCGGATTTCTGGTAGAACCTATTCAGGGTGAAGCAGGTGTCTTTGTTCCTGATGATGGATATCTGAAGAAGGCAAACGATCTTTGTAAAGCGAAAAATGTTCTCTTTATTGCTGACGAAGTTCAGACGGGAATAGCCCGTACAGGAAAACTCCTCGCTTGTGACCACGAAGGCGTCCGTCCTGATATTCTGATACTTGGCAAAGCATTATCCGGCGGCGTACTGCCCGTTTCCGCCGTTCTTGCAGATGATGAGATCATGCTTACAATTAAACCGGGAGAACACGGATCAACATTCGGAGGCAATCCGCTGGCAGCCAAAGTAGCAATAGCTGCTCTTGAAGTTGTTAAAAATGAAAAGCTTGCTGAAAATGCTGAACGATTGGGGAAAATATTCCGCAAGGAGTTTAGTAGTATCAAATCGGAGATGGTTGAGCTGGTTCGGGGAAAAGGGTTGCTGAACGCAGTGGTAATTAAACCCAAGAACGGGAAAGAAGCCTGGGATGTTTGCCTGGCTATGAAAGACAAAGGTCTCATTGCCAAACCTACACATAATCACATAATCAGGTTTGCACCTCCACTTATTATAACAGAAAAGCAGCTCATGGAAGCTATTGGTCTGATTAAAGAAGCTTTTAAACTCTTTGAATAAAGTTATAATCATCTTTTATGAATAAATCCCAAAGGTTACAAAATATCATCCGGATACTACCGGCAATTTTTACGCTGGTAATCTTCTCTTATAACACCAGGGCTCAGGTGACTGTAACTGAGATTCAGGAACATATAAAGTATCTGTCATCTGATGCACTTAAAGGAAGGCTTACTGGTTCACCCGGAGACAGTCTGGCTGCTGAATATATCAGAAGCAAATTAATTTCTTATGGACTGGTACCTCTTTCCGGCGATGGCTTACAAAGATTCAAAGTCACAAAAAGGATTGTACCAGGAAAGGCTAATTCTCTTTCAGTTAATGGAGTAAATTATACTCCGGAGAAAGATTTCATGCCTATGGTGTTCAGCTCAAATTCTGCTGCAACATCGGATGTAGTTTTTGCAGGATACGGGTTTAACATAAATAATGACAGCCTTAAGTGGAATGATTATAATGGGATTGATGTTAAGGGTAAGTGGGTTCTGATCCTACGCGGTGATCCGGAATTGGAAAATACCAAAAGCCGGTTTTCTTCCTTTAGCTCTGACCGAGACAAAGCTCTTGTCGCCAAAGATATGGGTGCTGCAGGAGTCCTAATGGTCTCTGGACAGCTGTTCGACCCTCAGGACACCTTTGAATCGATGGGAAATGAAGGATATTCTGTTGACCTGCCAGTATTCAGGATTAAGAAGGAGATTGCAGAGGTTATTCTCAGGAAAACAAATAACCATACTGATTCGCTGGAGAAAAAACTCAATAAGATAAAAAAGCCGAATTCATTCCAAACAAAAATTAAAGTAAATGGTCAGGCGGAAATAGTCAGGGAAACTACAAATACAAGGAATGTTGAAATGGTTCTTCCTGGCGAGGATGAAAAGCTTAAAGATGAATATATAATACTTGGAGCGCACTTCGACCATCTTGGGATGGGAGGTCCTGGATCGGGCAGCAGGGCACTTGACACTATCGGGATACATCACGGAGCCGATGATAACGCTTCCGGAGTCGCCATGATGCTTGAGCTGGCAGAGAAATTTGCAAAAACAAAAGGAAGTCATAAAAGAAGCATTATTTGTCTGGCTTTCACCGGGGAAGAGGAAGGTCTTCTCGGTTCAAAACATTTTACTGATGACCCGGGTGTCAATCTTTCCAGGGTGAATGTTATGATCAACCTCGATATGGTCGGCCGACTTAATGAAACAAATAATCTGCAGATTTCAGGTGTAGGCACAGCAGCCGGATTAAAAGATATTATTTATGCGAAAACCGACACTTCGGTAATTAAGCTAACCCTCTCTGATGAGGGCTACGGACCCTCTGACCATTCATCATTCTATGGAAAAAATATCCCTGTATTATTTTATTTTACAGGTGCACACATGGATTATCATACTCCAAAAGACACATGGGAGAAAATAAACTATAAAGGCATGGTCGATCTTTCCGGACTGATATACAATGTAGCTCAGTATCTTGCTTCTGAAAATTCAAGATTGGTTTTTAAAGAAGCCGGACCAAAAGCAGCCGCTGTAGCATACAAAAGAGGAAAGGGAGTAACACTTGGCATCATGCCCGATTTTGCGGGAGTCGTTAAAAACGGCCTTCGCGCTGATTTCATAACTCCCGGAAAACCTGCCGCGCTGGGGGGAATGCAGAAGGGAGACATAATCCAGTTTATCGACGGTAAACCTGTAAATAATATTCAGGATTATATGTTCAGGATGGGACAACTTAAACACGGCCAGACAATCAGCGTTGAAGTTATGAGAGGTGATAAAAAAGTTGTTCTGCTGATACAATTGTGAAAATTTTGCGTCAAAAGCTATAACTGGCACTTAATATTCTCCAAATATGAAAAAATTTCTATTGTGGTTACTGGCATTTTTAATCACGTTGACGGCTGCTGTTTATCAGCGAATGACCGGACCTACCTATCCTAAAAAGCTAACAGTGACTATTAATCAGGCACCACAGGTGCTCAAATTAGTTAGATCTCTGAGCCTTGATCAGAATTCTGAAGTAAGTCTTAAAATCACAGATCCGTCCGTTAAAGCAAAACTTTTCTTCAAACGGTATAAATCAGATGAGGAGTATCAGACGGCTGAATTTTTACGTAAGGAAGATCCCAAACGAAGCGGTTTATATGCAGATGTACCTCAACAACCGGTTGCGGGTAAGCTTCAGTATTACATAGAGATAACTGATTCAAACGGACCAAAGACATATCTTAAAGATAATCCGGTTGTTATACGGTTCAAGGGAGGAGTTCCTGCATTTATACTTATTCCCCATATCCTGATAATGTTTATTGCAATGCTTTTCTCAACTCTTGCTGGCCTTATGGCTGCAACAAAGTTTCCATTGTTTAAAAAATATGCTTTCTGGACACTCATGCTTTTGATCGCCGGCGGCATGATACTCGGTCCTGTTGTCCAGTATTTTGCTTTCGGAGACCTGTGGACAGGAGTACCATTTGGATGGGATTTAACTGACAATAAGACACTCATAGGATTGATATTCTGGCTCTTTGCAGTAATTATGAATAGGAAGTCCGACAAACCTGTGTATACTCTTATTGCAGCTGTCATGTTACTCATAGTCTTTTCGATACCTCACAGTCTGTTTGGATCTGAGTTGAATTACACAAGCGGTAAAGTAACCCAGGGAATAATTCTTAATTTATTCTGAGAATTATTTAAAAAATATTCAAATGAGTGCAGCATTAATAAATTTACCACGTCTATTGAATGTAAAAAAAATAGAAGGTGGGTGCAGCAACACATATAAAAACTAGTCTTTACGTAAAGATGTCAAATGTAGAAGCGGCATTTAAGAACCTACACCAGGACCTTCTAGACGGGTGTAAAGAAGGCGACCAGAAGGCGCAGTTCCAGATCTACAAGTTGTACTACAAAGCAATGTACAATACAAGTCTAAGGATTGTGAACGACACAATGGAAGCCGAAGATATTATGCAGGAATCATTCCTGTCGGCCTTTGAAAAAATTGATACTTATTCAGGAACAGTAAGTTTCGGTGCATGGCTCAAAAAAATTGTGGTAAACCGTTCACTTGATGTCCTGAATAAAAGAAAAGCGGTCTTTGAAGATATTGAGGCACATGTTGGTATTAGAGATGAAAGCGGGGATGATTCAGCCAGAAATGAGGAGATTGATGTAAGAGTAGAAGAAGTAAAAGAAGCAATTGAAAGGCTGCCTGACGGATACAGAGTTATTCTTTCACTATACCTTCTTGAGGGATATGACCATGATGAAATTGCTGAAATTCTGTCAATAAACAGCAGTACGTCGCGATCACAGCTTTCAAGAGCGAAACAAAAACTCATAATGGAATTAAAAGGAAAATGAAAAATTCAGAAGTCATGAAAAATATTGAGGAAATAATCAGGAATAATAAGGATTTTTTCGAAGATGCTGAACCTTCGGAGGGGCACATGGAGAGATTCAACAGAAAGCTTGAAAAAAGATTTCAGGTAACAGCTGTTAAGAGAAGTATTGTCCCATACCTGTTGAGGGCAGCAGTAGTGACCTTACTGATCACTCTTTCTTCACTATGGACTTGGGATCATTTTCTTCGTCCTAGCAGCAGCAGAATGACCCTTGGTCAGGTTTCACCGCAGTATAAAGAGGTAGAAAATTATTATGTGCATCAGGTTAATTTGATGGAAGGTGAGATCAGCGGCGTTGACCTTAAGAACAATCCTGAACAAAAAACAATGCTCCTGAAGGAGATGAAAGGCATGGACTCTACTTACGTATCTCTCCAGAAGGAACTAAAGGCAAATCCAAATGATGAAAGGATAATCAATGCAATGATTGAGCACTATCAAACGAAACTTGAAGTAATGACTTATATAGTAAATCAGCTTAAAACAATCAGGAATGACAACCAAAATAAGAAGGAAAATGAAAAAGTCGGAATTTAAAACAGGAATGTTCTTCTTAATATCACTCTTTTTAATTTCTTCAACAATATCTGCCCAGGAGATAACAAAGGAATTCCATAAGGAGTATACAGCAGGAACTAAATCACTCGATATCAGCAATAAATACGGAGACGTTGTAATTGAGAGCTGGGATAAAGACCAGATCATTATCAATGTTAAAGTAACAGTTGATATGTCAAATAAGGAAAAAGCCCAGAAGTACCTCGATTTAATTGATGTACAGTTTAACGAAGGCAGCGATGTAATTTCAGCAAAAACCATTATCGCCGACAAGTTTAATTTTACGGGATGGGGCGACTCGAGAAAATTCAGTATTGACTATAATATAAAAATGCCTGTCGGAACAGATCTGACACTCGCCAACAAATATGGAAATACCGATATCGACGAACTTCATGGATTGCTCAACCTTGAAATTAAATACGGAAATCTGACAGCAGGAAAATTTACCCGCGGGAACATCAAACCTCTCAACAAGCTTGTCATTGCCTACGGTAAAGGGACAATCGATGAAACAGGATGGCTCGATCTGACAGAACGGTATGTTGGCAGCATGGACATAGGTAAAAGCCAGGCAATCCTGCTTGACAGCAAATACTCAAAAATTTCACTTGGTGACGCCAGTTCTATGGTTGGAGAGAGTAAATATGATAATATAAAGATCGAAAATATCAAAAACCTTGTTCTCGATAATGGATATACCGAAGTTAATATTGGTGAGCTGACTAAAAAACTTACCTATACCGGAAGTTATGGTTCTTTCTCAATCGACCGTATCCCGGCTGGTTTTGAATCGATCGATGTGGAAACTCATTATATGGGCGTGAAGCTGGGAATAGAAGAATCTGCAAACTACAAACTTGATGCAAAGGTCACTTATGGGGGACTCAAATACAATGAAAGCAATTTTAAGAATCAGAGAAGAATAGTAGAAAATAATTCAAATGAAGTTGCTGGAACTGTCGGTAATGTGGAAAATCCAACATCAAAGGTCAATGTACTTGCATCATATGGCACAGTAAGGCTCAACTAGTCAATTTCTTACAAGATCTTATCAGGGCGGAAGTGTAACGACATTTCCGCTTTTTTTATTTTATCACTTCATCTTTATAAATAAAGATCCCTTCTTTGCCATCAGCGGTAGCAAATCCCCTGAACATTCCGGTTGAATTAAAAGGAAGATTAATGTTACCATATTTATCCACGCAAATGACTCCGCCACTGCCTCCGGCTTTTACTAGCTTATCATTTATCACCAGTTCCGAAGCATCATGAAGGGTAAGTCCCTTGTATTCCATTAATGCAGAAATATCATGAGCAACAGTCCATCTGATGAAATATTCGCCATGACCTGTAGCTGAAACAGCGCAGGTATTGTTATTTGCATATGTGCCGGCTCCTATAATCGGGGCATCTCCTACCCTGTTATATTTTTTATCCGGCATTCCACCGGTTGATGTTCCGGCTGCCAGATTGCCATTCTTATCCAGTGCACAACAGCCAACAGTTCCATTCTTTTGTTTTTTCAATATCTCCTGAAGTTCGTTAAAGCGCCTTTCAGTGAAAAAATATGAGGGTGGAACAATTTCCAGACCCTGTTCTTTAGCGAATTGTGATGCTCCGGCACCGGTCAGCATAACATGCGATGAATTTGTCATCACTCTCCTGGCAGCTGTTATTGGATTCTTAATGTCAGTCACACATGCAACGGAACCCGCCGCCAGATTTGATCCATCCATAATTGCGGCATCAAGCTCATTTTTACCATCATGCGTGAAAACAGCGCCCTTACCAGCATTAAACAGAGGATTATCCTCCATTGTCCTTATAGTCTGCTCTACTGCATCGAGAGCAGAACCTCCATCCGAAAGGATCTTGCGACCGGTATTCAGGGCTGTCAGCAAACCCGCCCTGTATTCTTTATCGAGTTCCGGAGTAATGTTGTCTCTTGAAATTCCTCCTGCTCCTCCGTGAATTACGATTGCCCATTCCTGTCTATTCACAGAAGCGGAGGTTTGAACCGAATTATTCTTGCGATCGGTTTTGCATGAAGTATGACTTAATAAGAAAATAATAATAGGAATTGTAAGTAATAATTTTGACTTCATTATACTAAGGTTTTAAGGTTCTTAAGTATTTATATTTAATTTTTCCCGCAGATAACACCGATTTTCGCAAATGGCTTATGTTCTATGCTTTGTTAATTTGCTCTATCTGCTGGTAATTTCTTTTTAGAAATCCATCTCCACTATCGTTATTCCTGCTCCGCCAAACTCCACATGCTCGTCCCTGAATGTTTTCACAACATCGACAGTAGCCAGATACTGTCTAACTAGCAGTCTGAGGATGCCATTACCCTTGCCATGTAGAATTCTAAGATTCCGGTGCTGGACGATAAGCGCAGTGTCAATCAGATCCCGAACCTGGTTAATCGCCTCTTCGCCCCTTACACCACGGATATCTATCTCGGGCTTAAAATTAATATTACGCTGAACGATGCCGGGATCATTTTCATGATATACCTGGTTTGACCTAATGCTTTTTTTCAGGTCAGACTTTGAGATTCGTTCAATTTTGCCAACCGGAACAAAAAAGCGGAGACTTCCTGTTTCAACCTGCACCATTTTATCCTTAATCTCAATAATCTCCCCGGCAGCCTGTGTGTCAATCATCCTTACAGCATCACCTTTTTTCAGGGGTTGTTCCTTTGAAACGGGTGACAGTTTTTTTTCTTTTTCAGGTTCCCGATCCAGCTTTATTCTTTTAGCCTTTGTTCCCAGAATTTCCATCTTCTCTTCCGACTCAGTTTTAACCGGTTTAGCCTGCTCTTTTACCACCCCCTTAAACTCTTCCAGTTGTTGCCTGACATCTTTGGTTTTTTCTTTCTCCGCC
>Ga0302271_10001006_pt1 | contig 27534 bp, 14 predicted proteins | sample III_Bog_N1_1_FD_198767 | JGI IMG/M metagenome (GOLD analysis project Ga0302271, IMG submission 198767) | Peat permafrost microbial communities from Stordalen Mire near Abisko, Sweden - III_Bog_N1_1 | ecosystem: Environmental > Terrestrial > Soil > Wetlands > Peat | place: Sweden: Abisko... | reverse complement strand
CCAGTTCTAATTGTTCTTTTTTCAGTTTATCAGCTTTTTCTTATTCTTTTCGTTAAATTTCTTCTTACTCCAGCTTATCAAGATCTTCTTCCTTATGCCAGCTAGTCTTCTTATCATAACTTTAACTTTAATCATAACTGTTGTTGTATTTCTCATCTTCTAAGGTGTCTTTCTTAGATACATCCGATGCATTCATTTAAGGCGAATTCACTGATGCTTTTGATGTATATGGTAATGTTTCTGATTTATTTGAAGTTTTAGGCTGTTATTAGGAATTCTATGGTTTTTCTTGAACAATTAATGATTTTGTGGATATAAACCCGGAAGGATTTTCAAGGATATGCATGTAATCACCAATGACAGATTGCAGCAAGGCTTTAGAGGAATCGGGAGTCTTTTTGAAATTTATTTCACTTTCTAATTGTTTTCGTTAGATTCTATTTCCAATGGATACTTCTTTTTTGAAGACATCTAAAGTGTAGTCTAATCGGAAGAACTCTAAAAACTCATAGATTAACTCCAAGCACAGTTAGCCTAATATGCAAAAGATAACATTATATTCAAAGTAAGATAATATGAGAGGGTAGTTGATATGCGTTAGTGCATTGTTTTCTCTTATTGATGAAAAATCATTTCTTACCATTTTCCATTTTTCTTAGAATCGACAGCTATGGATGTTCCCATTGAAATCCTGCGCTTTCCTTTTACCCACGGGATACACCATCAATGATCTAAATACATAGAAGCAAATAAATAATCACAATTAAAGTAAACAATCTTCAGACAACTCTTCTAAAAAAATTACCTTAAATGACTGCAGTTTGAGTTCAGCTCTCATGTGGTTAAGGAAACCATTTTTCTGTACATTATTCAGTACGAGCTGTTTGAGCTAATCAAGAGGGAGCATTCAAAAATAAGTGGATTTATTCTTAGTCTTCTTCTTCCTTTGTTATCTCTCTCTCTCTCTTTTCTATTAGTATTTCTCTTTTGCCGTTTCAATGTGCTTTTTTCTTTTTTCAAATGCTGGATTCTAATTTTCTAATTTTTAATCTATTTATTTGTTTCATTTACTTTTTTTTTCTCAAGTGAGTCAGTTTACTAAATAACAAAACTGAGACTTATCTTTCTCTCTTTGATTTTTTCACAAAAAATCAACAATAAATAAGCAAATCGAACATATATTATTATGAAAATACATGCTTTGATTGTTCTCCTTGATTTCAAAAGGAGTTTATTCAAGGAATCGAATTTTTTTTGGCGATTAACTCAGAAACTGAGAATTTAATGAACTCTGGAGGATTCTCCTGGACAACTGTGTGGTCTTTATTATTTGGTGAGTCAGAGTGATGGAAAATCCCTGGGGTTTTTATTTTCTTCGGGCTGTTCGATGAAGAAACAAATCGCATTTGTGTACGACTCCCTACAGGAATTGGAATGGAATTATATTTGAATTTATTTCCATGAAAACGACTTTCCCTGCGTTCAGCTGAGGCAACTCCAGAAGAAGGCAATGTTGAGCTTCTTTTGCAGTTTTCCCCAAAGTTTAGCATATTTATTTTGTTGCTTTTTTTAAGAGACATAGCATATTTTAGTGTTTTTTATTGAATTTCACTATTAAAATTGCTAAAAGAAGGTTGCTGTTGTTGTTATCTTTTGGCACTGAAGAATACCTATTTCTAATTTGATGCTGAAATACTTTTCTATTTCGACAATTATTTCAAATTCCTATCAGTTTCTCCGAAGATTCTATGCTCTTTAGCAGACAACATCTGCGATGATTTAGCAGATAGAATATCACATTTAATCACATTATCCTTGATTGCAATGTCCTTCGCAGTATTGTCATCAAGCAGTTATGATAAATTAATCAATTCCTCAAAGGACTCAGCTTATGAGACGATATTCCCATCGATATCATTTGAAGCATGCGGTAAATGCATGAATAAATCAAATGAAATCTATTCCCGACTTATATTCATCGATTTATTTGGACCAAGTAATTTAATGATTTCGTTGGTAGCTAACATTTATATTTATTCGCTGCCTACACTTTATTCTGGCCATAGAATAGACTCCCCTTTGACAGCTACACTCATTCTTAGTACATCGCCAGGTATTTAAGATTATTTTCTCATATCTTTATGTTATTATTCATTTTGAATACTTTTCGCAGCAAGTGATTTGGAATGCGTAACTTCTTTACACGGTTTTACAGGCGATGCTCTATCAGTTTTGGATTTCGAAAATTAAGATATTTTCTATTATTCTTGCTAATCCTAGGCATTATTGAATTGCCGAAATGACATAGCATCTTGGAAATGTTCGTTCTTCTCTTGAATAGAATCAGTATTTTCTTTCTTGAGACTTGTAAGCGATCTACCAAAACCAGTCATCGTCCCTTTAGTTTCATTGTTTGGCTATCTTCCATAGCATGCTTTCGATGTAAAACCTCGTTTAAGAATAACATTTTCTTTACGTTCTTCAACTCTATCTTATCTCATAAAATTTCTCGAATCCATACTCATCGCATCATCTGAAGTTCCATCGAAATGAATCAAATCTTTTTCTCTTTTAAGTAACTTCTTTTACTAATATGATTATTCATTGCCGTTTGTCTTTGTTTTGCCTAAATGTGCTGCTGATTCGCTCGAATGAGAACTGCTGTAACTTATTTCTTTTATCCCTTGCATGGATTTATCTTATTCTAAAGAAATAATAGGTATGATCGGCGGGATTCTGCTTTAAGGGTACATCATTTAACTCTCTTCTAAGTCAGTCTTTATGAACATATTAGAAGATTCAATGTTCTCCTTGAATTCCTAAACTCCCAGAGATTGCTAGTGCTACAAATAAAGTTGTTTTTTTCCTTTATCTTCTTTACCAAGACTCTATTGTTAAATCTCTCTACAATCTACATAGTCTTCTTTCTCAGAAGCATCATCTTCTATTTCTCCTTAATTCTCATTCCCATTTGGATCGTCTTTAACATGGTTATTTCCTTAGGAATAGTTTGGCTGATTCTGTGAAAATTCTTTATCTATTCCATTCCGTTTTTACTTTCCAAAGAAACAACTTCGATTGCTATTTCTTTAACTACCAGGACAATCCTAACGATTCACACTCTGCTATTTCTCTTATTCCCTTGAATAATTACCATTCTCATCTTAATAATTACCTTAGTATTCCTCTGAGAACTAATCTATCACGCAGAATGTTATTTTACCATGCGTTTTTGACCTAAGAAATGCCAGAATATTGAATACAACTTAGAGTACACGTCTATGATCAGATCTGATCGTTTAATTCGTTGCTTGGTAGAATAACTAAGGAGGGCGATTCACTTAATTTGTATCAGTAAAGAACGAAAATGCTTTTAATAGTAATTCACTCAGCGAAAACTACGAAATACTCAAGGGTAAAGGCTTGTTTTCCTTATATCGAAAGCAATCACTGAAATTACTTGCCTAAATAATCGACTGCAATGCTATCACCTAGGAATTATAGCAAACGTTCAATAACTTAAAGATTTTTTCAGAATGAGTGATGGTATTGCAGGAAGGGAGATTGTGTTAGTCAGATTTAAGCTGAGAAAATGCTTGATTCTAAGGTTGATCCTACGTTGGAGTTCTAGGTGAATTTGAAGGTATTTTCATACATATTTCCTGCTCTTACAAATACTCCTACTATTGCTCTTCTTTCTACTCAGCGGAAGCCATCTGTACATGCTATGACAGCTCAGCTAACTGCTCTTTGAATTGAAAAGCAAAGTAATTCAAGACATTCAGAATAAAGTGCCTGCTTTCAAGGATCTATTCTTTTAGATATCTGAAATCATTCCTTTTGACTTCATCTATGCATAATATCAACAGCGGTGATTCCGCTCCAGATGGTCCACCCTTATATTTAAATACACTCACTTTAAATTCCTTCTAAATACCTTCGATATTAGCTATGCAATGCATATAATCCACACTTAACTCCTAAGTTTAAGCTGGTTTTTCCTCTAAAAGATGTATGAATTACCCTATTCCTGATACAAAATCACCATTTATCCTTTAATCTTCCTCAAATTACGAAAGTAGTTTCGTATGGGAAGATAAAATTGTTGTTGTAGGCCGTAATTTTTGAAGTTTATTTAATATTTCTTTAAATTTCACTTTAAACGACATATGATCCTTTGAAAGTAGATTCTTTGTGTTTTCCCTCTGCATTTTCGAGTGTCTTGCGAGTAAGTAGTCCCTGAGATTCACTACCGATCGCTTGAAAGTCAATTAATCGAATACTTTTGAGTTGAAAACACTCTCTCCTAATGATATCTGCAGCTTTTATATGAAATTATTAAACGTCGCTGAGGTCTTAATTCCAAATGAATTTTATGCCATTTTGTTGCATGAAAAGAGGCTCAACTCGTTGGATTTCGTGAGCTATGATATGATTAATGATTGATTCACAATATTTTTAGATGTATTCCTCCATACCATGTCATCCATGTGTTTAATGAAGTTCTTCCTGTCAGCTTGCTCACTTATGTAGTCAAAGAAAATCAGGAGAACACCTGTGAGAAAGAAGATCCAAGTCTGCAGAGCCTACCTAGTGAGTTCTGTGTTTCCTGTGCAATAATATGTAAATACAGTAATTGTTAAGATTCGGTTTAAAACCGTTAATAGTGTGTTTAGAATGAAATTCGAAGTTCTTAGGCATCACACGAAGAGTAGATTTAAGTACTCCCCTTGTGCAAATGCGGAGATGATAGCAGCTTGGGACGAAAGTTGATATCTGTTGACTAAAACGAATTATTAGATAATGGAATGGTTAATGCTCAGAAGAACAGTGATTTTATTGCAAAAATGCGGCAAACGATGGGTCACAACGATTTAGATCAGGGATAGAGTAATTTAGGTTAATCGAAGACTTAAATCAACTATGTCAAGCCATTCATTTCTATTGAAGGTGAAGATCGTGTAATTAGTTGTCGAAATGCAGTTCAAGAAAAAATAAATAATGTTGTTTGACCGAAAGTTATTGTAGGCTTTAGATAAATGGTATTGGTCTTCACTGTATTACGCTTCGAACTTCAGGAGAAAGCTTAATCCGCTAGTTTGATTGCTCATGTATTAGAGGAATAAGTGTGTGATTGTCGGAAAAAAAGTTATTTTTAGATACTTTCACAGATAGTTTTCTCTTGAACTATTTCACCTTATGACTTCCTAATTAATTTATTTATTTAAGGGGGCAAGATAAAAACTTAATTAAGCGGCATTTCCCCTTCAAGTTACTGTTACTGCTTAAACTACAGATCTCCAAAAAAGAACTTTATTATTTAGTTTACTTGTTTTCATCTTTTTTTAATTTAACATTTTGCATAATAATAAATATGCTGTTTGTTAGATTTCACTAAAACATACAAAGTTAGCTGTGGCATTGGTCGCTCATCAGAGTACATGAGTGGGAGAGATGCCATGTAGTCATGATGGCTAATAATTATTATTATATATCTTCTATCTAATTTGTTGGAATCTCTTTCTCTTCCCTCCTCCCAGTTCTGGAGTTGTTTGATTTCTAGAAATCAGAATCTGTATTTTTCCTCTCAAACAGCAAATATTATATGATGTTATCCACGTAGATGTGAAAATATCACGCATTAATATCTAGAAGTACTTCCCCAAAATCAAATAAAAGTTAATTTACTTTAATAGTACCAAAAACCACTTTTTCAAATTAACCAATTTATAATTTCAACAAATAACCTTTTTGCTATTTTTTTGTCTGAACATTGCTAAATCATATTTCACTTTCAATTCCTCAAGAAATTTGTTCCTTGCATGACAACCATTCACTTAATCTATGTGAAGTAAAACCTGAAAAAAGACTGATTCTTGAATTATTTAAAATTTTTTTTCCATAATACAAATCTTGTTTTTTCTCTTATTTAAATATCTGTGAATTATTACTTATCCAACAACACACAAGAAAATATTCATAAATACATAGACTAACTGCCTCAACCAAATATGAATAAAAATGACAATAAAACCAAAAGATAAGTTTGATGGCAGAGATAAAAATGTAAATGATTATGTAATATGAAGAAATTTGTACTTATTTCTTTCATTCTTCTTCTTGATCTTCCTTTGAGCGGGGTTGAGAATGCTTTTTAAATTTAATTTTCTTAAATGAATGCTTAGGAGGGGATGATTCCTCATGTACTTATTATTCATTTTCAGCTTCTTCTTTTCCTCTTTAACTCTTCTAAGCTATCTACGGATTTTATTTAGCTAAAAACAGCGTTTTTTGATTAATAACTTCCACAATCTTTTCCAATAACTTCAGCTGATCTCTGTCATAAACACAATCAATATGATGTTTAGGCTTACTTATCTCTTCAAATCTCTTCATCTCTTCCATTAACTCCTATTACTTCATCTCATTCTTTTTTCTCTGCTCTTCTGGAGTATCTTCTACTAATATTTATTCCTCTTTTCCATCAGCATTTTTCACAGTAAAAAACGATTCTTTTGCATTTTCCTCTTGAATATATTCTGAATTCTCGCCTAACCCAAAGATCAGTTAATCCGCTAGACAATCTCGAGCTGGCTATTGCTTCCCTGAATTCGCATCAGAAGTGAATTTAACATTTGGAGAAATCGACTCAAATGATAAAATATTCGTGTAATGATCTATCAATGAAATATATTTCTCAAAATCAATGTTATTCTTCCCTTTCACAACAAGTTCTCTAACACATCCGTTATCTATGACTTCATGCAGAACCTCCAATAGCGCAATTTTCTCCAAATATTCATGGTTTTTCTTTCCAAATTCTGTTCGAAGCTAATCTTTATATTTCGAAAAATCATAAGCATCAAAATCTTTATTCTCATCATCGTTTTCCATGATCCTCTTCACTGTATCGAAAAGCTAGAAGCTACCACAAGCGACAAGTACCTTTTTATGTTCCTTATTATCCAGCAATGTCTAATACGTTTTATCACTGAAATACTAAATTTTCTAATCCATCGGCAGAAATTCTTCATCTCCAGTAAGAACTTCCATGTATGCATCAGGCGCTTTTTTCAAGTGTTTTGAATGAACTGCATATTGCGGATTGCATTAAGCGCAGCCTGTGTGAAACACTGTGTTATGTGCGAAAGAACATTTCCCCATGAGAGTTATAAAATTTGTTAATTTCATGGTTTCTTGAAGTCTTGGAAGAGATTTACCAACAACTAAACTGTTGATATACTCATTCACCGGCATATCAGCTAAGACTAGCTTGCATGGGAGAGCTACAGAAGACTAAGTGTTTCTTATAAAGTCCAAGTACAACGTGCTAAGATTCTCAGGGACATTGAGTTTGCGATGTTTAAACTCACCAGAATTGAAATCAAACACAAATGACTCCTCGTTGAAAGAATTCACAATGAAATTTCTTAAAGCCATGCCACTCAGCGACTCCACGTCACGCTAATTACGATACCTGTTCAACAAATCGTCTTGAAAACAACCGAAATAATTTCAAAAATGCATTACATTTTGGTAATAGCTTGCTCGTAAGGAATATCCTGCAGACTACCAGATTCTTCCTTATCGAAATCAGGAAGTGGTTAATCTTATGCTATCAGCAAGGTAAAAGCACTCTTTTCTTTGAGTAGCTACTTGAAAACGCTGGATACTTCTTCTTGTTCATTTGTAACACCTTGAAATGTGATTTCTTGATTGTGTGAATCATCTCTCAATACAAACCGTAGTTTCTCAGGATCAAAACTAACTATTTTATAATTTTTAGAGGATTCCTTGATGCCATTGAGCTTAAAGATTGTTTGTTAAAGCTCTTCACTTGTAATACGTTGATATTTTTCCATATTTTTTGCAAAAATCGAGTTTTTCAAGAGATTTTGCATTTAACTATTATTCATATTGGACATACGCTTTTCGATATTCTGAAGCTACTAATACCTCAATAACGACAATTTCTCACTGATCTCCTCTAGAATCTTCATTGCTACTCCTTTGTATTTAGCGCTCTCGCTTAGGTTCAATACATCTAAGAAAATTTTATCATAAAAGTTAGGAGATCAACATTTGCAATTAAATGAATTTGAATACCTCCAATAAACAATTCAAGTTAAGCTGCCTCCTTGACAGCTAAATACGCTTTGGAATCCTTGATTTCCTTCACTAACTCCTCGACGATAGAATGCTCTTTCAGTCCAATGTTTAAGAGATTGTTTAGTGAGCTTAACAAATAATTGTGCCCTTTTCCCATGAATGATTTCGCAATGATATCGAGATTCTTCTTCATAGTGATGATGAGCTCTTCATAATCATCGCGGACTTTCTAGCAGCCAAAAATACGCTTCTTCTATGGAGCTTAAGCAGGGTTGCTAGGGGTTTTACTGCCGACAGTGCTAAACTACTTGACAAAGGGAAGGGTTGCTTTAGCTTGCTTGAAGTTGGTTCCCACAGAGCGCTTCAATAACTGAAGACAAGCTTGCATTGGAAATGAAAGAAATATTGGTTGATTTTGTGAATATTCTGATTTTGCTTCTAGTTTTCTTGATTTTGATTTTTTGGGGAGGGTAAATTTGACTTTTAAGGAACAAAAAAAAAACAATTCACTACTTTGTTTCTAGAAATCTCTACGAGATCCACATAATCACAATATAAACACACACACGCACTCACAAATTTAAGAACTAGATAACCTTAACATTAACAACTTCTTTTGGAGATGATAACTGATAACAATAGCATCTTTGAAACGCTGGAAATTATTTGTTTAATTCTAATTCAAGAATTTTATTGTAATGCCAACTTCTACTAAACTCCCTCCTCATTCAACAGATTATCCATTTTTGAGAAGTTTCTCGAACTGATACGAAACAGCTGAGAATTTGCAAGCATATTTCTTGAGTCTCCTTGTTAATTAAGGTCGATTTGATCCCTAATACGCTGAGGCTGAGCGATTCTAAGCAGAGTATGGCTACTATAGAGATACTTTTAATTATCTTGATGGATTATTGGATGTATTATGGCTGTGTTATGTCACCCCTAGTGATTTATAAGAAGGGTTATTCTTGGAATTTGATAAAGACTAAGAATATTATCCTACTGCATAATGTTCTTTGGATAATTATTCAGATGATAATTGTCTTTCCTTTGCACTGCTGTTCCCTATTTACTAAGGATATTGTATCTATTACTATTATTACTATTATTCTTCAATAAAATCAAGATATTCTGAATGAAACCTTTAAATATGTTATTATTCTCCATCTTATTTTTCCTCTCCTATTCTCTCATTCTCCACCTTCATATCTTACCCTTTCTCTTTAATATACTAAAACAACTTTGTACTCTACACTAATACATTCTCATCATGTTTATACTTCTTCGCCGAATCAATCCTAGGTTTATCTTATCTTTTAATATTCGCTGCTTCAAATTTCTTCTGCAACAATGGCTTGGATGCTTAGAAAGCATCTTATATTTCAAGTGTCTTTAATGCAACGAATTCACTAATCTTATTAGGATTTGCAGTCTACGCATCGTGTAGGATACTCCAAGCGTATTATCTACGATAATAGTCTAGCATAAGGGTATTTTGTGATCTTGTTGGGATGTAACTAGCGCTGTGAATGCTTTGGAGTGATTTTCGAGATAACATGGTGTTTTATGCGAAATACATGTTTGAGATGTTGGGTTGAGTGAGAGAAGAAGAAGGGGAGGATTGCCGCTAACCAGAGGGATAGATGACACTGTTTTACTTTTGATTTGATTCTTCTGTTAAAGCTTTTACACCAACTGAAACATGTGCTTAAGAATTTGAATTATGATTAGAAATGCTCTTATTCTTAGGATAATCTTAACCTTTAGCTGGGCTTGAAGCTGCAGGCTAGTAAGCTCGAGGGTACATCACTAAGAGTTTACTTGAAGGAGTCTTTTCAGATTGAGAAAGTCCTTAGGATTTATAAAAACCAGGCGATGATGCAGGACGAGTTAGATTGTCTTGCTTCAGCCAATCCGAAATTAAACTATTAGAAAATGGATTAGTATGCTCTTATTGTTGAGATTAAATCGGAAGCTATTCATGGCTTGGAATTCTTTGAGACTCTTCGAATTAACTTTTAGGATGAAGATGACTGCTCTTGTCTCTAGTTTATTCTTCCTACTCAATGACTGAATCAGTCGATTGTAAAAGTTCATTCTAAGATTAATACGAAATTGTAGTTTTGTGAGAATGCTATGGATTAGATTATTGTTCCAGCGCTATTAGCAAATGAGAATTAATGTCTTAGTTGTTGTTGTCCGCATTGCTTTTTAACACCTCTTTGCTATGCTCACTGTTATTTCGTTCATTAATATTTTAATTTTTTGGTAAACTAACTGGACTCGTTAGTAATCCTGAGTTATTAATAATTCCACTATCCTTATCATTCTTTTAATTCCCATCTATTCCTGTTTCGATCATATTTCTTTGTATCTTCGATGTTTCTTATCCTATCTCAGTTGTTCCTCCTCCTTGTAACTTCTACCTCTCAACTACTTCTCCCTCTTCTTTTCCTTATCTTTCAGGTATCTCAATTAACCTTCTAGAACTACTATTCGAGCTAACAGCTGAGAACATCCATTCAGTTTTTTATGTCGCTGTGTCAGTTCTCTTTGTAATATTCTATCCTTATTGTTATGTCCCTTTCATGACAAGCATAAGTGTCCTTGGAGTCAATGGAATCCCTTGCAATCTCATTGATTTAGCTTTTTTTAACTTACTCTAGCTGCTATTCACACTAACAACTGTATTTGCTTTCGGTGTTGTTACTTCTCCTTATTAGATTTCATCATTTTTCTTGCTGATAACCTTATTCTCAGCTTTAGAAGTCTACTTAAATTACTGTTTCATGAAAGTTACCTTCTCAGAGCTTCTCGCACTGGATTTTTCAGATAATAGATCATCTAGCTAGTAATGCAAGCTCGATATCTAGCGATCATTTCGTTTAGCTGTTTCTGAAATCAATCGAATAAATGGTTCAGTCCATGAAGGGATTGTCAGAGGTTATCGCTAAGCGTGATCTGAAAGTACCTTAAGTTCTTGATCTCGTTCAGCGGTTGCTTTGTTGAATTCCTATTCAATGAGTGATCTAGGTACTTTCTGTGAATTATCCTTAATCTATTTATCATCAGAACCGCGAGAATCATGGAGATAGTGATGCTATTTGTAATTGTTATTATGCTAGAATTCCTTAGATACTAGATCTTCGCTTGTTGCTGATCGAAATTAATGGAATGCTTATGAATGTGTCTGCTATCTAAGTTGCTTGTCAGATCTGATGAAAGTAAACGGCTTGGGTTAAGAAGTCGGAGAAGAATTAGCAGAGGACATATTTTCTCTTTTGCTAATCAATTCAATGGTGAAATAAAGTTTGGAAAGGCAGAAAAAAGGCTTAGTTTGACTTTCCTTTTAAAACGTTAATTAATGATTTAGTTTAATTAGTTTGTAATAGTTGTCCTCTTTTTGTGAGAAAGAGAGAACCAAAGAGATTAAACAGACTAGAGAGTTAGAAATATATTAAGATAGTTGCATTTGCCAATTACATCAGCAAAACACAAAGAATATATTGTGTAATTACAAAATAAAAAGGAATAGTACTAATCTCCTCCCCTCCCTCCCCACAGTATTAAAGAAAACTTATGAATTTAATTATATTGATGTTTTTTACTTAAATTATTCACCATCCGCTAAGGAAGATTAAGCTTGATTTATCAGATTTATGGAATTGCTTATGTGATTAGATCTAAGATTAGAAGATCATACCACAGCCATTGGAATTGACTGAATAATTTTTAAAATTATGACCGATATTTTTTCTATTAAAAATCACAACAATTTTGTAGTTTTGTTTTATAGAATACAAACATCTTGACACAACATCTGAGAATCACAACCAATTAATACGAAAATACGGCTAATTCACAAAATACAAAAAGATTCTCATTTAATCCCTTTAGTGGTATGTAAAACTACCCTTCAAGACTATTTGAATACTAATCAGATAATATCCATATTTTACATGTTTCATCTTTAGCATGCATCAAGCAAAGCTACTCAGTAACATTATTCCCAGTATCACCCAGCATACAAAACTCCACGAATATACCCCTAAGCGATTGCCAGTCGAATAGCCAACTCCAATTGCTTTTAAGCTTGACTTGCAGATATATTTCTCATATGTACTTCCAGCAGTGACATACCCACTTACACAAGGCGAGTATTTCTCCAAGCAAGACCCATACGGTATCATGCATTTCCCTTAATCGACTGTTAATACAAACCCATCAACACAGGTATCACAGCTTGACACTTACCCAACCGTGTACACTGCACAAAACGGAATATTCAGAAAATTATCCAAACAATCAATCCCAGATTATCTTGAACCATACTACTCCATGCAAGTATTGCATACTCCAATAGCACTTACAGCTAAACATTTCTTGTTTACCACTGCTGAGATTTAGCATGTCTTATTAGGTAGCAATAAATAATCATAATAGCATAGATCACATGTATCCGCATTCACCGTTCCTTTTTAACAATTCGTTGCAGTTCTAATCGCGCAAGTCCCACTGGAGATATAATACAATGCATTACATAGGATACATTCATCGGTGTCAACTGAGTAATTCAAGCAGTTCACACTTAGCTATGTTCTCGCAATGCATGTCCCCGATGCGGAGCTAAAATAATTTGTTTTCGGTGTTGCACAAGTCACGCATCTATTCAGTGTCACTGAATATATCTCACAGTTAACTACAGTCCGCAATGTGCACAGTGTCGAGGACTGTAGATAATACCCATTAATGCATTGCTAACAGGTATTCGCAGATGATGAGTGCGTTTGGCAATTTGTAATAAAAGTTGTTCGAGCTACACATGATCCATTCAGAATCTTGAGATCATCGGAGTTACATCTCACACATGCAGTGTATGTACTGCTTATCTCAACGCAGTTTGCTAAGACAGTTGAACTACTGTAGCTGCTGATGGCTGTTATCTACAAGCAATTCTTTCCATTATTTGCAACAATATGATCGGAATCGCATAAATTGCAGATCATGGATGTATCAGCTTCAAAAGTATATTCTTAGCAATAAGAAATAGTCGGATAGCAGCCGATGGTTTAGGTATTGGAGACTTAAGTCAACGAGCTAAGTGTTAAGTATGTGTCATCACATATGAATTCGATTTAGCTAGTGGTTGAATTGTAAAATACAATTCCAGCGTAGGAATTTGCGATCATCGATGGGTTTGATAATGCATAGCATTTTCCGAAGTTCAAGTAATATCCTTCATGACATCGAAAGCAATCATATGTAGACCAAGCGTTGCTCTTCATAGCGCAGTGTGAACCGCCATTCACGACCACATGCTGAATTTTCACGCAAAAAAGAAAACTAGAATAAATATCCAAAAGAATGGAATATTTCTTAGGATTGAGTGATTCCTATCAAACAAACATTAACAAGAATCATTTACTTGATTTGGGAGCAGCATAAAGAAGGTTTTCGCTCGTGAACATTGATTATAAGCATCAATTTGTCTGCATCCTAATGTAAATTTTGAGATAAGTAATCATATGAGAATTAGACATTCAACAACAATTATAGTATTAATTAGTTTGTCTTTCTTCCTCACTTATCATTCCCTGTCGTCCTCTTTCTCTTTTTACCTTCAATGGGTGTAGCTAATACAATACATTTTGATCCAGACGAATTAGCAACATAACCACAAGCGCATTCCAAGCATCTACCGAGTGTATCCAAATAAATGCAATGTGTGATGCTAGTCTAAATGCATTCAGTGCAGGATGAATCGAGTGCATAATCCCCACCACAATATAAGCACAGACTCCCAGAGACCTTTGAGCAATTCGCAATAGTAGTCGCTCCTGAAACGATCCTAGGGAGCCATGCCAGAAGGAATGTCAAGCAAAGAAGTAGCTGGATGGGAAGTAGTGGTCTGCTATTAGCTGAGATATTCATCGCTGTTATGCTTCTCAAAGAGGCTTATTAATTAATTAATTTCTGTTTATTTGTAGTTTCTTATTTGATTCACGCTTAATCAATGTCCTCTTTCTTCATTGAGATAATATCCATTCTTTTGATTTTGATTTTGAAACCTTAAAACCTCCCCAATTTTATTAGAAGATTACTCATTCATAGGCACTTCAAGATTTTTTATTAATTTCGAAGAGAGGATGCTATTCTGGTTTTTAATTTGAAGCTTCCTGTGAGGTGTTGAGTTAATATTGGAATATATTCTCTCATAGACTATGAGACTTTATTTCAACTAAAACCCTTCTGATATGAGGTATCTTTGACAGATTCTTTGCTTCCAAGTACACTCAATAGAATTAAAAAGGTAATTTGGAAAGTACTCAGATGGAATTCTATGTATGTAGTCAGCAGTCTAAATAGATATTATTTTGTGTTCATTAGACCTGTCATTATCTCAAAATCTCCTTTTTTCCAGATCTCATATCTTTGTTGTGGTTGTTGTCTGAAGCCATTTCAGAATTTAAGCTATAATTTTATTAACTATTTATGGCATATTTATCAATAAATACCTCCGATTGAAGTGCATAGTCTAGAGAATACAACTATGATGAAGAAGGTGCCTGTTCAGATCTAAGTGAAATAATCAGTTCCAAGGAATTAATCGATATGTCAAATCTACAAATGTTAGCGCTGTAATCAAGATATGGGCAGAAATTTTTTAAGTTCAGCAGCAGTTTTAAAATGACCCAAACAGAACATTTCTTAAGTTGCTTCTGCATAGAATATTATGTGGTCATGAAATGTTGGCAAATAGCAATTGAGGCATTTATTCCAGGAAGACCTATCTTCAACATATTCTTCAAGCATTTTAAAGTCAACCAAAATATGTTCTCTGCAGAATTAATCTTTATTCTGTGGTTGGTTGGTGCTTAGGAATCTTGGTAATTCCATAAACGATTTGCTTGGAGGTTTCTTCGATAAATTCTTGTTATTGTTGTTATTTTTATAGGCCATTTTCCTGCTTGCCTTCTTCAAGCCAGGGCGGCTCCACGAAACACCAAAGGACTTGCATTATGATTTGCTGGAGGGGTTACTAATTGTGATTATGTACTCGAGAAAATCTATTAAAAATAAGATTCAAATCGCTTAAAATAATAGATTATTCTTCCACTTCATTCTTCTTGATGTGTGTGTTGTTCATAGCAATCCTAATTACACCAAAGCCAATAAAGAAGTAATTAGATTAGAACCTTCTTTCAACCTAGGAATCTATTCCTGAAAATGATTCAGATAAAGGTAAAGTCAAAATGTGTTTTATTAATTCTGCTCTGGAAAAGTCTTTATTGATTCTTTGATTATTCCAAAATCTTCGATGTTCAATCTGAATTCACATCTTTAAGCCAAGTTGAATTATAAATAAATGATAATCACTTGGATAAACACTTAATTAATTTCAAAAGAGGATATTGATTGGAAAATTAAATACAAACAGTCTCAAAACACACGCTAAAAATACGCAGAATAACATCATTTAAAAAAACCATTTTTGTATTGTACTAAACCATTCTGAATCATGCAATAAAAGCATAGACTCGTTTTGGAGAAATCTTTCAAAGCCTCCAAGAACAACAAATTTCAAAATAAACACATATTATTTTAACTATGAATCTGGATTTTCCTTCCAATTTTTTTCTTTTTGGATCTTTCAAATCTTATTTAATAGAAATAGATTTATAATAATTTGTTCACAGACTTAGCTTTCTTAATTACCTAAATAGCGTCATTATCTTCCAATGCCTACAACAAGGCTTAAATATCTGAAATCAATCTCTCTTCAACCTGAAAGCTTTTAGTAAAATAATAATTTTAATTTTCTTCCTACCAGCTGAGGTACTCGCAAATATCATTGCTTTCTCGTTCATTTCCATAACGTGTTTTAAAATATAAGTCTGAATCACAGTATTAAATATTTTTCTTTTATTTTCCATTCCTACAACTACTGTAACAGAGCCCAGTTTTAAAATCCATGATATCATCTTTATTGCAGTTGGAAACCACTATCCCATTATGTAGGATTTTACATTTATTCTCAGGATAATCTTTATTGCACATTTCAAAATAGTAGTTATTGTGAAAAAAAACCATAGTACCAATCGATTATTTAGGAAAATCATATTTATTTTAGTTCTTGCATTTTCTATGTTCTAATAGTCTCCTTTTTAGAAGGAATTTGAGTCTTGACCAATCTCTTCCACCTTGCGGGATGTTTCAGTGTCCAAAGCACCGAGTTCTTTAAAAAGCAAGACCCGTCCAAGCCTTCATATTTAACACTGTAAAACTCTTATTTTTTTTGAAGAAATGTAACAATGTTGTAATTTGATTTGCACCAGCATTAGAGGAATACTTTACGCACAAGACTTCTTCTGAACTCAATAGTACAATTGAAGAAACTGCTTGCATCAGCAGCCACTGAATTTATTTCCCATCCAATACTTTAGATTTCTATTAAAAAGAGTTTATCATTTTTTGACAACTATGAACTGCTGAAAGAGTAAAGAAGAAAAAGAAGAAGAAGAATAGATCTATGAAAAACAGTAAAACAAACACAACATTAATTCCTTAATGCTAATACTCTCTATCAATGAACTATGGCTTTGAAACTGCATCTATTTTCTTTAAATAAGGTACTGGGTCTAGTTTTATTTTTGGTTTAGATATATTTTTCAACAAATGCTTCTGATTCAAGGGTGTAATCGAGATTTAACGATTGCTATTCTAAAGACTATGAAGATGCTCTAAGGCTGATGATTTGTTTCAATGTCATTGGAGATATGTCGAAGATTAAAATATCAGAGTAAAAGTCGAATAATGGGGAAGACAAAGGGATACCATGATGAAACTCCTATGAATTAGTACGAGATTGTGTATTTTCAAATTAACTCAAGCGATACACCTCGTAATACACGTCTGAGTAGAATACTACATTGTCAGAAGCTACTAATTTGATTTGATATGGAAATCTCTTTCGAGTTTGCTGAGGTGAAAACCCAACACTCTTCAGAGACTACTCCATTAGGTTGATTTTCTCATAAAGGATAAAGTTGTTGAGAGCTAATTAGTCTTGAAAATCGAAAAAATCATAAATCCCATCATGCATGCTCAGAGTTTAGTGCTCTTCAAGCGTTCTGCCTATTAAAAATGCTAGCTACTCACTGAATGCAAATCGATGGCAAATCAGATTTCCAGATGATAAGTCCAAAGAGGAATGCGTGCATACATAAATAGCACCATCGTCTGACATCTGCTCGTAGACACTGCTCATTAAATCATCGAACACTCTTCTCCTTTTCAAGTGCAAGTCTTGCAGAAAAGGATATGAAATTTAATTAAAAAACTAATCTGAGAAAATCTGGCAGAAGATTTATTATAATTTCAATAGAATCTCGACAGAATTCATAAATTCATGAATCTTTTAATGTGGGTAGGTCTTGAAGAGCTACAATTAGCTCTCTATCTGTCTAGAAGACAAGTACTAAATCGGTTCGACGTGAACCAGCAGAATCCGAGATTTCCTGTTTATGCAATACAATGTATACTTGTTGCATACATTCCAAGAAGAATACTTATTGTATGAGACGTTGTCGCTGTGACTGTTTTTAAAATCAACAAGTAATCCCTGCCAGTAGAAGTAATCCTAACAGGTAGGGCTAGCGAATATTGGAGAAATGGGAGATATAATATATTCTCTGCTTGATTATTGTTGGTCTATTTATGATGGATATTTTTGAAAATGGAACCTTTCCTTCATATGATTTTACTCGAATAGAAAAAGACTACAAGAATGTTGCTACTTGCTGCTGGTGATGGCGTTACTGTTATTGCTGCTGATGTCCTTGCAACTTTTAATAATCCCTGAATAAATTTGTTAATTTAATAATTTTTTATGATTTAATACTTTTTCATAGATTAATTAATTGTTGCTCTCAAATTAAATAAAAAACAGAGAAGAATTCCATAACTTCATTTAGCTTAATTTGTCACAACACTGAACTCAGTTTGCATTCAATCAAAAGTCATTGAAATTTCATGATATTTGCATATCAACAATTGTTCCCTGTAATTAAACCCAGCATATTGCATTCCAAGTACAATCTCTCCACCGATCCAAAATTCATCATTTTTCTGTAGTTTGATCTTGTTTGACTGTGGAATTAAAATAGATTGAAAAGGGTTAAATCTGCAATGATAACAATCTATTTCTTTTTTCTCGCTTATTAAAAAAAGGTTTCTTTTCACCTTCAATCTATGAAAAATCCATGTATTTACAAATACACACACACCGACTATGCAAAAGGATATGCTATTCTACATCTTATTCTATTAAAGAATCTATCTGAATATTACTTTATTTCAGCTATGGTTCACTGATGTTAATAATACATACATTATCAAGATTTGTTTGAACTCTATGCCTCATTCTTCCATTTATTTTTTCATTTCTCTTTCTTGAACTGACTTGAACCCACATCTCTTTGTTGCTTTTTCATCTGTGACTCCCCCAAAACACATATTTTCCCTAAGATTTTGTTCATAATGCCTCAAGTATTTCTCAATGAAAATCTCTGATTGCAGAGTGTAATCAAGACAGAATTGTGAATTACTTTGTTCTGTTTCACTAAGCGAAGAAGCCTCTCTTATTCGAAGAATCTATTACAACGTCACAGGAGATAATTCAAATGTAAACACATCAGAATAGAAATCAAATAAGGGCTGCTTTATCTTCTCTCCTTAAAGCTCACTTAATCGAAATATTTCATGGTAGACATCAGCATAAAACACCAACCCATCGAAACCAAATATCTTTAGTTACTCTGATATCTTCTTGGGAGGTTGCTTCGTCTTTAATCCTGGAGCGCCCTCCAGAAATTCCTTAAAAATACGTATTCTCTCCTTGATCATGGACTCATTCATCTAAATCTACCCCTCGAAGTCATAAAAATCATAATTCCTGTTATGCAAGGTAGTGTTTAAATGTTCTTAAAGGATTTTTCCAAGAACAACAGTTAGAGACTCACTTAAAATAAATCTATTACAGACTAGATTCAAGATATTTAAATCGACTGAAGAGTGGGTGCTCAAGTAGATTCTTCCATTATTAGACATCTATTCATTAATTTGTCAAATTATACCATGCGAGTAGCCTGCAGCTCTGAGAGATATAATTTGGAGAGTGATAATCCCCCAGACAATCTGGGAAAATCTGGTGTAAGATTTATTATAAAATATCCATCCACGTATCGATTAAATTCATGAATTAGTTGACTTGTTTATTTGGATAATTTTTGAAGAGTTATATTTAGTCTTTTATTTGTTCTTTGGAGAAACGCATAATGGGTTCCACTTTCACAGCTAGCACATTCGATCGATGGTTTATGCAGTAAATTGGCTGAGTATTACATAAGTTCCATGAGGAGAATACTCCTTCTTGAATATCTTCACGATGCTTTTTGAAATCGACTAACATGTCTTGAAGGAAGAAAATATCATCATGGATATTTTTGTGGAAATGATAGGGGGATAAACGAGAAATATGATACGGAACTGATTTTAGAGCTTAGGATTGAAGGGTATTATTTTCAGTGGATTGTTGAAGTGGTTACTTGGTTTTAACTCCTTTGGGCATTGGTTGGGTTGTTGTTTGGTTGTGTGGTATTTTGTGGGGAATTCTTATTGGAAAGAATTGTATTTTTAGATAGTTTAATAGACAAATGATATGGGTTTATCCAATCTATATTTATCATACGATTACCTTGAAAAAGGAGGTGATTATTGATGTGGGGGTTGATGAGAGAATTATTATTAAGTTATCGAAGGCAATACGATGGACTTAAATCTAGAACAAAGTTTGCAAGAACTATTAGAGTACTTATTGAAGTCCAGAAATAAACATGGAGAGTATTTAACCCTTTTAATGTTTTTTTTTACATAACAATAATCGATAGAAGTTAAGATATTTAGAAGGATTCTTTGAAAACAGGGACGGAAAGCAATTATTTGGAATTGAAGTGAATAGTATGTGTGTATTATTTGATTATGATCACTGGTATTCATCTTAATCTATTTTAATTGTTTGAAAAAGCCAATTACTATTATGAAAATATGATTAGTTTTGGTTTGGTGGATAAGGAGTAACTTGAAATCAATCATTTTTCGTAGGTCTTTCAAGCAGACATTTGTTGACTTGAAATTGAAGAAGAATCCATTGATTTTAATTGATAAGAGAAAATCCCTCTTTGTTTGAAATGAAACAATTCCCAAATTTTTTCATTGTTTCTAATATTGAAAATGAAAAAGAAACCCATCTTCAGATACCTTTAAGTTTCATAAACAACTTCAAAAAATTAAATATGATGAACATCTGGTAAAAAAGTGACAAGAAAGCCTGCAATAACTCTAACATCATCAAGATACAGCAAGATTCTCGTAGTCTTCATCATCACGAATATAATCATATGAAAGAGATGTTTATTTTCAAAAACCTCCTGAAAAACAAAAATAATTTAGTTGTATCAAAGCCAAAAAAAATACTCTAAATAATTAAAAAAATCATGCAATATAACTTGGAAAATAAATTTCAATCATTGAATTATGAATTGTCTATCTATCTATCATAAATTCTTTGTCGACATTTTTGCTTAAATAAAAATGGAAAACCATAAAATTGTCTTTTTTTGATTCTTTAATTTCTAAACCACAAACAAAATACATTTTTTAATAGAATTTTCATTATGTTATTAATAACCTAATCACTTACTGTTTTAGTCTAGATAGTCTCATGATCAAAAGAGGGATTTTTTGAAAATTATTAATTACTCACGCAGTCTATTTTTCGCTCTCGCTCAAAGAATATCTCAAATAAGTGTGTCTTGAATGAATAATAACCTTCTTTCTTTCGAAAAAAAAAGAAGAAAAATATTCGAAAAATCTGCAAGAGTCTAATAGTTGAATGAATAGATTTGCCGATTAGAAACAGACTGATGAAGAAATTAAATCTTTTTTGAGAGAAGAGAAGTAAATTGAAAATATAAATACAAACACAAATAGCTTGCTAAGATATACAGAAAAAAAGGTATCACTTTACTAGCCTCAAGTCTAAAAAGACTAGAGAAATTTATTGCTATGTCTTGGAATAAAATGAAATCGTCATTGTAGTAGCCTATTTCCCATTCACCAGGTGCGTTGTTTAGGTAGATCGAACTTGAAATGATTGAAAGGGAGGGTTATATAGGGAGATAAATAAAAGATGATAATCAAGAAATTAGATGAAAATTCATTGAACTTAGCTTATGATTGTTACTCTTGTTGTCTATGTTGCTGCTGATATTAGAGATTCTGCGCAGCGAATGAAAATAGAAGAGTTTGAGAAAGAGCTTAGATAATGTCCTGAAAAGGAAAGTATCAAAACAGCAGCTACACAGTAGATACACCAGGCGAAAATTGATCCGATGATGGAAAGATTAGAATAGTGGAGGAGAGATAAGTAAGCACAAATGCATATGGCACATTATACAAACTCAGATAGCATTGAGACATTGTTATCGAAGATTTTTAACATTTAATTTGATTAGAGATTCAAATAGAAGTCATTCTAATTCGAGCAAAATAAACCCAATGCCTTGGAGTGGAAAATCATTTGAAAACACTCTCAGAAGCTATAATAACAATGCTAAGCATTTTCAGAATATTGCTAGCAGTGCTAATCGCTCAGATGCACTGTTCAATAATAGAAACAATTATCATCACTCACCGAATAACTTAAAACAATCTTCATATTTGCGATCACCTCTGAAATCACTCAATTAATCTACTGCCACCTTTCAAATCAGAGATTCAAACAACGAGCTCATCGATGCAGTTGAAGATCACATTGAATAACTCTACTTTGATGTTGTTGTAAGAGAGAGAATTTATCCGAGGATTGGGTTTGTTTTGTTTGTTATTATGCTTTTGCCATGCTTAGTGGTTTGTATTCTCTGATTCGTGTTTGTTCTCTTACTTACCAAGTCAGGAAAGAAGACTGATAGACAGTAGCTTCGAAAGGATATTGTAGAGATCTTGCAGATATGTGGGATTCAAATCGTCAAGGGACTTATGATGAACGGGATAGAGTAGATTAAGCACAATTAATAGTTGTGGTATGTATTCCTTATCAGCTTTGACTTCAAGCAAGTTTGGAAAGATAATGCTATGCAGTTTCTCAGGGTAATTCTAAACAAAAATAATTCGCCTTTTTGCTATGATTTAATGTTCCTCTGTTGTGGAATTGGTTTAACAGGCAAATTAGGTTATGCAAGAGGATTGCTTAAGATTCATCGAAAAGAGAATATCCATGATCAATGAAAATCACGGATAAGCTTGTCAATAGGTGTAGAGTTTTAATGCCTAAATGGAGGTAGATTCTAGGGAAAAAGAAGGACAGCTAATAGGAAAGGTTCTTGAAGATATAAATGAAAAGAGTATTGAAAACGAGTAGAAAATTGATGAATAGTCCAGCAAATGTGATCTAGGAAGAGGAGAAAAGGAGGAAAAAGGAGAAAGAACAATGAGTTAAAGTGAGTAGATGGGAGAATTTTTTCATTAAGATATTGCGGTTGAAGGTGAGGATAAGGGAGAAGTATAAGAGGGAAGTGAGGAGTTTGAATTAATTCAGAGAGAAGACAGTTAATTCAATGAGAGGATAAATTAAGAAATATTAGGAATTAATGAAGAAGATGGTAAGGAACATGTAAAAAAGGAGGATGATTAAGATATGAAGTAGGTAGAAGTGGTGAATGAAAGAGTAGATATGGTATCTTTAGGTGAATAGTCTTAATGTTCTTAGTATTCTGAGATGTGTAAATCAAAATAGGGAGATGATATTGCAATCATTGAGAAAGCAAATGCAACAGGAGATTGCAATGGTTAAATGGCAAATGAAGCTGCAAGCGGCTAAGCTTTGGAGATGATTGGTACCAACAAGGATAATTAGAGAATTTGTGAGTTAGGATCATTACTGTAGGAGGAGTAGTAGCCATATGTTTAGCCAGTACCTTTCCATACATAATTTGAATGGCTTGCTGCTGAAGTGGCTAATTCTTAAAATAAATTCAAACGAATGTAACTGCCAGCATTTTCTCCTTAATTTTTGTGCTAAGAACAAGATATTCCCTTGGATAACTAAACAGATGAACAAGGAAAATTTGATTTTGAGCTGCGATCGATTACAAGGAGATTAGATTATAATCTTAGTGAAGCATAAAGGGAATGTTTGAAGTCTGTGAGAGAAGAAGACCTTCCATGGGAGGAAATGAAAAACATTTCAAATCTTGATAGGGAAAAAGAAGTTTACAAAGATTACTCAGTTGAAAAGCCATCCAAAGAAGATCTCCAAAGCTCAGATTAATAAGTATCCTCGCAGTTGTTGGAAAAAGATCTTTAAAGAGATATTTCACATATCTTAGCTGATAGAAGTGTTCAAGACGGTAATTCTCTAGTAGAAGATGAGTTATGCAAATTAGAGAAAAAATATAGAAATGGTAGAACGTTTAATAACAAATACAGTTTCGGGAATGTATCATAATCTGATTCTAAGGGATTAGTAGAATATCAAATTGCAGAGAAGAATAATAATGAAGAGCACGTGTTGGCTATTTCAAGTGACAGAGAAGAGAAATCTAATTAGGAGAATGAGAATCAAGTAAGTAAAGAATAGAATAAATCAGAGGAAATGGAAGAAAGAGAGGGAGAGAAGGAGGAGAAGGAATAAAAATAAGAGTAATTTACTCTGTAGGGTCCTATTGAATAAATCATCATAGATGACCCTGAAGAGAAGAATAAAGAAAATGATATGTGCTATGGAAATACAATAATTGTTGGAACTTTACTAGAAGAAATAAAGAAAAAATAATCTCAAACAGATGAAATAAATGAAGCATCACAAGGTAAAGATCTTGGAGGATAGAGTAAAAAGAGCTAAAAAGGTAATCCTTATTCTTAAGGTATTCAAGATGTAGTTTGCGATGATATTCAAAAGAATTTTGATATTAAAGAGAACAACAACATTATGGAAACCAATAACAATAATTGCAAAAATGAAGAAGGGAATAAACAAGAAGCTGAAGTTTCAGATGAAATGAAGATTTAAGCAATGAAAGCTCAAAATATTGCAGTTTTTTTGAAGAGTTACTCAGTGAAAACTCGAGACGAGATTCTGCAAGAGATCATTGCAGCTGAAGAAGCAAATGGAGATGGTGATATGTAAGCTAGTAATAAGAGAATTTCAAAAGATGAGAAGGAGATGATTAATCAGTAAGCTGTTGAACAAGGAGAAGTTGAGGGTATTAACTCCAAGGAGGAGGAGAATGAACTTTTCCAAGGAAAAAGTGATAGATTATTGAGAGGCGAGAGGAATAATGTAGAAAATGATCGTGAATATGGGTTTAGGTTTAACTTTATGGATAATCCTATGATGAAATATTCCAAAAGGAGGAATTGTGTGCTTATTGCTAATCATGCTAATAGTGATGGCTCTTCTTTAGGCTAATAAGACAATACTCGAGAAGAAACTGCTTAATTTAATTATTGGATTGCTGAAACACATTTCGAAGATGCTATTTTTAGAACACAACAGGATTCACAGGCAATAAAGGAGTACCCAGAAGATGAAAATAAGTTAACAAACTATCAAAGAAACAGTGATGATGATGTATCCCGAAATAGCAGCAAAGATAAATAGCTGTAAGATGAGTAGACGGAGAATAACTAGGAAGAACAATACAATGAAGCGTCAAATAATAATAAGGACAAGACCAATCCCCAAGGGGAGTATTCACTGATGAATTAAATAGAATGCAGTCCTGGAACAGCAGTTCCTCTCTCTTCCCATAACAATATCCCTAGTGCATAAAAATCTCACTAAAAGCCTAGGCGAAAATCGATGATTCTAGGGTTAGATATCTCTGAAATCGAAAGCTAGGATCTAGAGCACTCAGGTAGTTAGTATGTCTTAACAAACATCCATTATTCAGCACATAAGAAGCAGCATCTTCATGAGAAAGATTCCAGCAACAGATAAACTCCCATCAAACGATAAGGTGCTTCTGAGAAATAAAGATAAAGCTCTGCCTTCTTGCAAGCTTCTCCTGTGATCGAAAAAGACTTAGAACCACTATTATATTCTTCTAACCAAGAGCTTGAAAGCTAATCTCAGGAGGTCGAGTCTGATCTTGTGTTCCCTCATTGGACAAGAAGATCGATTAGGATCAGCAATAAGCACAAGAAGTTAAGTTTAAAAGATGGGAAACAAGCGGAAGATAATACCAGCAATTTAGCCAATGATGTTGATTATTCTGCAAGTTATCAGAGATAACATCATCATGAACCTTTGCATGGAGATACTGCAATCAGCTAACCCAAATATGAACAAGAAGAATAAAATAATTATCAATAAAAATAAATAAAATCTTCTCGGCAATCTCTATAATCACATGAAGGCGACAATCCAGTGAAATACCGACATGCTTTAATCGATATTTTCACACCGACGTATCAGTAATGATAGATTCTGCTCTGTTAATATGAACTACTTTTCTTACTTGCTACATTAACCACACTTTCTATGTTGTTATTTGATGTTTATTTATATGTTGCTGCTAATTCTAAATTATCAAAGGAAATCCCAATAAAAGTTTCCGAATTGTTTCTTCCTTAGCTCTAAGCTTATGATGTAGGGTTGCTTTTGTGATTAGTTTAGTTGAATACCCCTTAATTATTTCAATATTAATCACTCGAAAACCCTCTTAAGTAGTTAGCTGATAATTGATTCGTTTCTCAATTCACCTCCATGTCTAAAGAAGCATAACCTAACGAATAATTTATTTTTTTATTCCTTTTCCCATTCTTTCTCTCTACTAAAACGAAGTAATAATTCAAATAATCAAACTCAAATTGACAATAAATACACACTGTTCACATTGATTCCAAATAACTTTATTTCATCCTTGTTTTCAAAGAATATCCTTCTAAATATCATTGGTTCTGTTTATTGTTTTTTCAAGTTAAAATTTCATTAATAGGATTCACTGCTCGCCTAGTTTGTTTCTGAACTTCTTCAAAGTGCAAACAACTCAATAAATACTCTTAATAACTCCTAGAAACGTTGTTCTAGATTTGAGTCTATCTGTTGCTTTCAATAACTTAATAATAATTCTCTCATCAACCCCCACATCAATAATCCCCTCTCTTGTTCAAGGTAATTGTATGCTAAATACAGATTGGATAAACCCATATCATTTGTCTATTAAACTATATTAAAAATACAATTCTTTTTAATAAGAATTCCCCCATAAAATACCACAAAAACATACAACAACACAATCAATGCCAAAAGGAGTCAAAACCAAGAAACCACTTCAACAATTTACTGAAAATAATAATAATCCCCTTCAATCCTAAGCTCTAAAATAAGTGCCTTATCATATTTCTCGTATATCCCCCTATCATTTTTACAAAAATATCTATGAAGATATATTTTTCCTTCAAGACATGTTAGTCGATTTCAAGAAGAATCGTGAAGATATTCAAGAAGGGGTATTCTCCTCATGGAATTTATGCAATACGCAGCCAAGTTACTGCATAAATCATCGATCGAATGTGTTAGCTGTAGCAGTGGAACCAACTCAACGTTTCTCTAAAGAACAGCTAAAAGACTAAATTTAACTCTTCAAAAAGTATCCAAACAAACAAGTCAACGAATTCATGAATTTAATCGATACATGGATGGATATTTTATAATAAATCTTCCATCAGATTTTCCCAGATTGTCTGGGGGGATTATCAATGTTCAAATTAGATCTTTCAGAGCTGCATGCTCTTCGCATGATATAATTTGACAATTTAATGAACAGTGTCTATGAATAGATGTCAAATAGTGGAAGAATCTACTTGAGTACTCACTCTTCAGTCGATTTAAATATCTTGAATCTAGTCTGTAATAGATTTATTTTAAGTGAGTCTCTAACTGTTGTTCTTGGAAAAACCCTTTAAGAACATTTAAACATTACCTTGCATAACGGGAATTATGATTTTTATGACTTCGAGGGGTAGATTTAGTTGAATGAATCCATGCTCAAGGAGAGAATACGCATTTTTGAGGAATATCTAGAGGGCATTCCAGGAATAAAAAAAAAGCAACCTCCCAAGAAGTTATCAAAGTAACTAAAGATATTTGGGTTCGATGGATTGGTGTTTTATGCTGATGTTTACCATGAAGTATTTCGGTTAAGTGAATTTTAAGGAGAGGAGATAAAGCAGCCTTTATTTGATTTCTATTCTGATGTGTTTACATTTGAATTATCTCCTGTGACGTTGTAATAGATTCTTCGAATAAGAGAGGCTTCTTCGCTTAGTGAAACAGAACAAAGTAATTCACAATTCTGTCTT
>Ga0302271_10001005_pt1 | contig 27577 bp, 16 predicted proteins | sample III_Bog_N1_1_FD_198767 | JGI IMG/M metagenome (GOLD analysis project Ga0302271, IMG submission 198767) | Peat permafrost microbial communities from Stordalen Mire near Abisko, Sweden - III_Bog_N1_1 | ecosystem: Environmental > Terrestrial > Soil > Wetlands > Peat | place: Sweden: Abisko... | reverse complement strand
TGATTTTATAAAAAAAATATTTTTAATAAAAAAAATATATATATAAACAAATTATATAATATTTCATATCAAAAATCCATCTTATATTTATCTCTCTATTAGCAGAGTTGATTATGCTTCTTGAAAGCATATCCCAACCAAGAAAGGACTAAGTAAAATTTGATTCTTTACCCCCAAAATAATTCCTTAATTTAAAAAATATTAGACAAATTGTAAATAAAGCAATTCCTTACAGATTTTGGAATTCTTCCTTGTGTGTTGGCTTTTCAATCTACATTGATTATGTATGACTCATTGAAAAATATCTCCTTAAAGAAGGCTCTTTAAAATTTAAATTTCAAGCCAAAAATAACTCTCTATAATTGTCCTTAGTTCTTGTAAATATTTACATAATAGTTTCATTTAGATAAGACACCTCTAGCTTGCTATTATTACTTTAATTTGATATTAAAAAACTGCTAATAAAAATAATAAAATCACAACAGATTTATTTCTTTTTTGAATAGTTTTTTAAATTCAATTGTGTTTAATTTAGTACTTTGCAGAGCATTTAAACTTGCCAATAATCAACGCAACTACTAAGATTACCTGACAAAAGGAGATCCCAAAAGAAAAAAGAAAAGATGAAGAAGTTTAAAGTATTTGTAATGCAAGGGGTAGTTATTTTTGAAATTCAACAGGAAGAAGAGAAAAAGAAGGAACAGATTATTTTCACTTCGTTAGATAGTTTGAATTCAAAGTTGGGGAGGGCGTGTGTGAGGAAAGCATTCGAGTTCTACAAGGAAATCTTGTTTTAGTTTAAATAAATCAAAGAAAGAAAACAAGGAGAGATAGGTAATTTAATAGAAGGATTCTTTATCAAACTAAAGGCTTGCTATTTCAAATCAAAAGAACAAATAGAAACACAGCCATAGATATTTCAGAAGCCACAACATATATAAAATCAGTCCCTTATTATCAAGAAATCTCTTCTGGCAGCAGCTACCTGTAACCATCATATTGTGGCTACCTATTTGTTTGATTTATTTGAATCCCTTCAAAATGATCACTTCTTTCAGAATTTTAATGCAATTAAATCTTTTTACTGGTTTCTCTAGGGTTATTTTGAAACATTAGAGATCTCTACATCGCCATGCAACAATTAAAGAGAAAGAAATAGGACAACAACAGCAACAACAATATTCAGAGAGAACAACAACAATTGGTTTATACACCAGATCGAAGTATCCTGAGTAAGTTCGACTCCAATATCATGAATATCCCCTCATAGCAACAGCAGCACTAGCAATCTCATAAGTCTCTCCTATATGCTCCATAGCAATACTAATGCTAATAGAACTATGGATATCCCAAGGAAAGTTCTTCACCATTCAGAAAAATCCATGGAACGAAAAAAAGCGATCCGTAGGGGGTATTGCTATTTTAGCAGATGTAGTAATAGAACTAGCCAATGCGTTAGGGAGGAACAATCTCTAGCAGCAATCCTAAAGGCGATTCGGTAGCTGAGACTGATGCAAGTTTCAGTAATTTCTTAAATTGCCGTAAGCATTTGTTAAGACATTTTCTTAAAAATAATCTAGATTTCATTTTCACATAAAAAACTCCAATTAGTTTCATATTGTTTATTTGATCAAATGAATGAGTTATTAATATCCTTTTCTTCTTTCTTCAATAGGTGCTCCTTTTTCAGCGATGGCCGCAGCTTCTTCATAGGCAAGCAGATAGCACTCCTCGTCTAACTTACTAGCATCTTCGAAAACCTAGCAGAACTTAATCACCAACAAGGCAACCACACCCATGAACAATAATAACCCCAAGAATCTCCCATAATTAATTCCTTGCCATAGCTAATCTCCATTTAGGGATAGGATCCTCTCTAAGAACACCAAACACTCCCCTATTTCTCCTATGCAGCAAAAGCAACGCAAACAGTTAGCGCAGATTCAAGCAGCATAACTATATGCTAGCCCACTAGGAAACGACAGAGGACAACAAGGCGGGCTATTATTATCATAATCTGGTTTAGGTTCTGTCAAACCAGGCAGAGATAGATCTTCCCCACGAATTATTTCCACTATGAATGCTAATAACTCGAATTTGAATTTAAACAGTAATTACTAGCTGACTAATCACATTAGCAAGCATATCTCTTCTACTAGTCGATCACCCGTTCAATAATAGCACAAACGCAGAGATAAATCTGCAAGTCTACTGACTTACGAGACACTTCAGCAGTAGGTATAGCATGTCCAATAGCCCAAGTAGTAGCAATCCAGAACAAACTAACTCGATAAACTACTGGCTAAAGCACAAGATCAAAACGTCTAGCGAACACATGTGAAGAACCACAGCTTGTATTTTCCATATTAGCACCACTAACAGTAATAACAGATCTAACCAGCAAGAAAACAAAGCTAAGTTAATTTGCAGCAATGTGGTCCTAACTCAAAAGTAAACGTAGAACGAACGATCATCAATAATCTCTTCAACAACAGCAACTATTGCTAGCATACTCACAACAGCAGCATTAGTGCGAATCTTGGTCATTATGCCTCGCAAGCGCAGAGTTCGTATGACAACAACAATAATATCCCGAATATTTAGTAGCTATCTTCAGGTTCATTTACAGCGTCCTCCAACTAGTTTCATAACTTAAGTGCTGCTCCAACTGCTACAGCTTAGTCTTCTTCGTCGAATTCTTCGTTGTTTTCATAAGCTGCTGGGCTAAATATGTTCCCTAATAGCTCCTAGAGATCGTTTTTGTAATCGAACAACAACAACAATAACAATAGTTGCTCTTAGGCTAGTAGCAATCATTCATGCAGCTAGCAATCATCAGGGAGCTCATGTGGATCAGCTGCTGCTCATTTGTCTTCAATACCCTATCGGAATTAGCCACTTTCTGTGCTTCTCTCACCCAAACAGCAGCAAGAATATTAGTTGTAGCTGCAGTAGCAATAGGTATTCTAGAACTAGTAGATGTAGAACTTTCAAGGAGGATGCACACACAATGGGAGCTATGTCTCAAGGACTCCCTAGACTATGTCTCCAGGGAGTTAGATGTCTGATTTCACTGAGAACAACAACAGCAATAGCATGTATTCAAGCACATTGCTGAATAACTCTTCGATTTAGAATAACTCCGCTGTCAATATCAACCACAGCAACAGTATTTCTGCATAGCCACTCTATTCCCCTACGGGAACTACACACTCAAATCCCTAATACTTGCAAAGGTAGTAGAACCAGCAGCAACAGCTATAGCAGTAGCAGCAATAGCAATATGCTGTTCGCTCTCCTTCATAACTACCTCCTCAAGAATAGCAATTCACCAAGTGTCCTTAGTTGCAGAAGATCATCGACGAGCTGAAGGACAACATCGTCCGAGATCTCGAGAGTCTCACGAATAAACTCTACCGCGAGACAGAAACCATCATGAGTAGCTCAGCGGAAAGTCTACAAGGGGAGAATATGCTCTAACCATAATTAGCGAAAAGAGCTGATAATTAAGATAGCAGACAAAAGATCTATCAACCTATACATCATGGGAAGACAGCGAGTGACTAGGAAGAAGACATGAAACAGCGATTTAGCTTTGCGAAGGATGCAGTAGCGCTGAAGAGAAAGAGAAGAAATCACACGAATAATTGCAATTTCATAGGTGAAAAGAAAGAATATGATAACTCTATTGAACAATCTACAATCGAAAACAAAGAAAACCTTACGCATATGTCATCCCACAGATCGACGAACAGCAATAAAAGCACTACATAGACACCATCTGCTAGTTAACAATAGTAATAGTATCAAAAACAGCACTGGGATTCTTAGCTCCCAGCAGCGAATAGAATTCGATCTTAGTTTGCGAGCTGCATTCAAGAAAGCATGGAGATCTAAGGAGAAGATAAGTTGTTCGGGGAATTCTTCAAGTAAACTCAATGCAGAGGAGACAGGGATATATAAGAGATATCCTAACAAGAAGAAGAAGTAAACTAGCAGTTGGCTTAGAAGAGGGAGTAGTAAGAGCAGTTATAGCACTGGCAGCAATAGTAGAAACAGTAATAATAGTAATAATTCATTGTACAACCATAATTCCATCAAGTGCAATATCAACAACAACATTCACAGCAGTTGTAGCATTAGCAGTAGTAACTGTATGATCCCCATCAAGCTAAGAATCATCAAAACAAATAATCTGAGAAATGGTAATTCTCATAATGTGAAGCTGCTTCTAAGCCATAAGAAATCCAAGTAATCAAGTATCTCAACTAGAAACAACTCCAGCGATAAAGAGAACACGATAAACTGCAGCTGCAGAAGTAGTAATAGCAACAATTAGAGCAAGAATAATTAGATTATTAGCAGGAGTACATCGCACAACAGCTCTAACAGAAGCAGTAGCATTATCTGCCTGGTTATGCTATGAGCTAGTAGGACCAATTGGATTGCGAGGAGATTCTGATGCTGCCTCAGAAATAGAGTTTCTTGTAAATCTAGCAATAGACTCAACAAATCGAAGGTAACTGCCATACCAATATGATAATCCTTCCCAGGTAAGAATCATAACAATTTTCCCAAGAAGAAGCTTCAAATCAGGAATCAATGTTTCACTAATTCTAGCTGCAAAACTAACAGAAACCTGGAGGATTCTACCAAGAAAATGATATTAGCGATTCTAAGTCTTACCCGATGATAAATGAGAATAACAACCCCTATGTATTGGAGGTGAACTCAGTGACGGATAGCGAATTCGGCTAGCAAGCTGGAGGGTTCATTGTTAGAAGAGAGTAGCCTTCTCTGCAAGCAAATTAAGAGTATCTTCAATGTTCCTCATCAGGTGGTTCCGTTTCTGTGTCTTCGTAATCTCTCTAGTAACTTCACTGTCATTTGCAAGAAAACAATGACTATAAAACGGAAAGATGTCAAGATTAGAATACACAAGGGATAGCAGGGGAGGAAGATATGGAATAAACAAAGAGGTAATTTGAATTACAGTGCTTGGAGAAGTTAGCTGAGGAGGAAATTCAGAATATTGCGGGACTAGAGCAGACTAGAATGGGGTAGCTAGAAGTAGTAAAAAGTGAAGTCCAATCATAACAAGGGAATGAGCATCAAGAGAAGAATGAAAATGCTATTCTATGTGAAGATCAATCTGATAGATAAACAACAAAATAAATTCAAGAAGAGATCTCAGCGGAATAATAATAGGAAGTTAACATTTAAACACAGCACAGCAATCTTCCCTTGAGAGATTCTAAACTAGCATGCTCGACACCTACTCCAAAGACAAGCGAAGACGAAGTAGATGAAGAAAGGGAGAAAGGGAGTAGCGACTCATCGATGAATATAGCTAATCTTACACCTTGCTTTGATCACATGCTTTTGTCAGAATAAACGCATGTCCTGCAGCAACAAAAATAGCAGATTAGTTCCTTTGATTGCGGGTAGCAGCAATAGGTTAGTTCCAAGTAATTTGAGAAACAAACAAACACCTAACAGGGTGACAATCATCACTCTGCTGTTTCTGCAGTTGTAAGTATCCCTAAGGCATTTGTGAAACCTCCTGTTCATGGAATCAAGAACCTTGAACTGTTAAGGAAATAGTCTTCCTATCCGGAATAGTTAAATACCTTGGATTTGCATAATTAACCATCATCGGGTTCCCTGAACAAACGAGGAAATCTCAGTGATAGAGACGAAGTTATTCTACGTACTGAACAAACTGATACTCTAGGTAGTTCGAGAAGCTCCCCTGCAGTTCGTTCGTTTAAGTAATCCAATGAATCTTCGCCGTAATCGGATATATCAGCGAAGATTAGTATTACAGAAGAGTTTCATTTAAATGAAGTGAAAGAAATGATAGTTGAGAAACAGGTTATTTTGAAGGAGTTAGAAGAAGGAAATTAGAAGGAAGATGGTTTGGTGGAGGAGAGTCAGAATGGATTAGAAAAGAGCTAGAATAATGAAGAAGTTAGAGAATTCAATGTTGAGGAACTCACTGGAGCTCAATAGCTGCTAGAACTAGCAGAAAGCGTTAAGTTGAGCATGGTTTAGAAATAATTAGCTTCTTCTCCTACTTTAGTGGAGAATTTCTTGGGTATCTAAGGTTAATGTATTGCTGCTGTGAGTGCACATGATATTCAGGACGATTTAATAAATAAATAGGAGATAGCTTAAGAAAAAGAACAAAATGCCATCGAAATTCAAAAATAAGACAACATTTAATATGTTTAGGAGAAACAGCTTGAAAGCGGCAGTAAATTATCTTCTTCTGTTGGTTTGTCTTCATCAAGAGAAGATAAAGTACATACTTTTGAGAAATACCAGATTGAAGAGAAACTCGCTTCGATTCTACTAGAGGCGTAGAATCCAAATAGTTCACCACATCAGATTACTGAAACCTCATAACTTTAAGTTTCTGCAAAGAAACAACCTGATGCTACTACTACTAGTCTTGGAATGCGCTCTCCTTCGATTCTTGAAATCGAACCAAAGAACAACTCTGCGATTTAAGATATTTCTGCAAGAACAAAGAATCCTAGTGTTTCTGCTTTTTCTCCTCCAACTATTGCAGAGAAGGCAGCCATTGAGATCATGGACAGCAGAAAACATGATGATCCAATCGATAAAGCAGACATCAAGGCAGAGGGATTAATCTACTCAAAGGAGAAACAAACAACAACAACTGCAGCTCTATCATCTTCCAGCCCTCCAAAAGCAAATAAAGTTGTCAATTTCAGCACATATCTTCGTAGACACCGAGATGAAGGTTAAGATGGATTCGAAACATTGCCAGAAATGCTCCCGAATAACGATGTGAGTTTGTTTTCGTTTGGTGGGTTGGCAAATAAATCATCTGGAGGTCATGAACCAAATGTTAGCTTATTCTAAGAATATATCTTGAGTAATCAAGAAAAGGTAGATGCGTAAAAGAAAGAAGAATAATAAGGTGAAGAAGGGTAAAGAGAGTAGATTGGTGTTATTTAGGGAACTGAAAACAACAATGAAGGCGCGACAGAATCAGATGAGATGCACAACAATTCAGAGAAAAAAGTTGAAATTTCAGGAATTTTGTAAAGTTAACACGAAATGTCTGAGAAGCCTATCATGGTAGATGAAGTGATTCTCTAAAATAATTCACAAACTAATCTTAATCTAACTTCTTTGTTGCTCCCTGAAAATCCAAATACTTAATCGATATCCCCACTGCAAAGCCCTAAAGTCAGCTATTTCAATCGCACTCTTGGGTTCTAAGATTCTTCAACTAACAATATCTATGCCCACGAAATCGAAGTCTGCTCTTCCAGCTTGGAGAACCCCTTAGAACAAATCAAAGAAAACATGTTCTCCATCACAAGGGAACCCGATGAATCTTAATCCTTTGCGGTGTTCATGAACCCTCCTTCAGCATAGCCAAGTGCATGCAAGTAATCGAGAATCCCAGAAATGGATTTCAGCGGGAATAACAACAATAACTTAGTTTCATCACCTGGATTCTTTTTGATCCATGAAAATGTAGATTGTTCAGGTTCTTCGCCAACATCTTCACCATATTATTCCACTTCAAATCGCTCGTGCGTCTATGAGTCCACTTAGAAATTGATTGAAGACAGTGTCACCATTTCATCGAAAAAGAGCTCAGAAGGAAATGAAAGTTGTTTCGGGTCGTCAAATGGAGTTACATCGATGGCAAAAAATGACAAAAATATGGAAATATCTACTGATCCATAAGATTCTGAAGGAATAGCTGCGGGATGTGTTGTAGTGGTCGATGAAGATTCATTAGCACAAGGTGAAGAGGAATATAAAAATAACGATTAACAATAAATCGATGAAAATGAAGCTGGAGATATTGAAATCGACATGGAAGAACATAATTAGCATACAGATTTGCAAGATAAACAAGAAGATAACTCCTTGAAACTAGGAACATAGATGAAATCAGACTAGCAACTACTCTTAGAATGTAGATACATGTCACCTGAGAAAACTTCAATCTCCCCTAAATCTCCAAAGCAAAACGATTCCCATATGCATCATCTTCACCATCGCCAGGGATATTCATTTAAGGATCACTAACAGGACGCAGCTTAGCTTAAAGACAACGAACAAATCTTCGATGTAGAACCATCGTTGCATGCCAGTGTTTAGATCAAAGGCAACAGCAACGATTTCACGTAGATCTTTGTGAAGACTAGTTCTGTCAACTAATCCAAGACGATTCTTAAGAAATCTTTCATGGGATCACCTACTAGCTTAGCGAGAGTCAAGGCTGGATCAGTTAAAGTATACAAAAATAGCAATTTAATGTGTTTGAAAATTTTGTTTTAATTTCCTTTTTTGTCTTTTTTTCATCTCTAGAAATCTTAGAGACGAATCTCTTTTAAGGACAAGATTGAGGAGGTGAATTATTTCGAGCCAGAGCAGAAAAGTCGTGTGACTTCATCACGTAGCCCTCTTGGAAGAAGTCTACTTCAACGAAACAGAGCTAGATTAGAAGCGCTAAGGAAAGAACCATATTTTAATTCCATTAAGAAATTCCCAGGAATACAAAATAACCCGACTTTGCTGATTCAATATAAGAACGGCAAATCGCCAATCAGAGGTAAATCATTTACACTTTTAAGATTTACATCATTATTATCTTAAGGAAAGTTAAAATAGTTGTTCGATAATTCATCATTTTTCTTTTCTTTTCCTTTTTTTCATTGAAAATAGATAAATCAAAGGAGAATAATATTAAAACTGACAAAAATACCAGCAATATTTGCGAAAATAATTAACATAAAAATGATACCGTTAACAACAACAACAACCAGGCCACAAACATAGCTGTCCCTCCCTTTGTCACGAAAACCCCTGTACCTCCAGTTCCAGGTAGAAGAAATCCTAGGCGTAATCTTCAGATCTTGGGGGATACAACACCAGGTTAGGATAGTAATATTCCACAGCCTCTAACACCGAATGCTCCTTCAAGCAACAGTAACAAGGCAGCTAAGAAGATTTCACTATGTAAGAACTCAAAATTGATTTTTTATTTTTGGTTTAGAGATAATGTTCCCTAATTGATTGATTGTTTTGATGCTTTTTTGATTAGCTTTCCTTGAGTACTCCAAGATAGCCAAGTAAAATGAATGAAGCATGCTTTGAATCAAGGCATAGTATTATTACAAGAGCAGCAGATCAAGTGTTTTTACAGGGATCATCATTTTTATTGTAAATTTTGCCTTGTGTTTTTGGATAAAAATATGATTAAAAATATCTGTGTTTTTATGAAGTATTCTGACCTTTCAACTGAGTGTTTTACAATTAATTCTCTCTCTCTTTCATCCAAATTGCTGTATGGAAACACTATTGTTAATGATCTTTGATTCCTTCATACGCCCTTTCGATTGAGGAGTGCCAGATTGTTATTTAATATTAGAGTAATAAGGTTTTTTCGTTCTTTTGAGGCTCCGTTTGAACGTCTTCTGCTTGAGAATATCATTCCACTTGATGGCAATAGTATCGAAGTTATTATGCGGGAAGTAAATTTAATAATTTCGAAGCTGCTCGAAGAAACAATTCCCTATACTTTCCCATGAATAAATCTCGTTTTGGAGATTCACCAAATCACCCTGTTCTTCATCAAAAGCTACAGGCACTCGATCCTTCAGAGACAAGATGTCATTGTCTTCTACAGTTTACTTTTCCCTTGAGAAATAAGAATTCTTATTGGCGTTTGGTATCCCTGGTAGCTAGATTATCTACTACCATGCTCTTCTTGGAGAAAATGCTTATACAGGGTATTCTCCTCCTCCTGCTCCTGCTGATTATCCTTATCCATATTAACTTACTTATGCAATAGACTGCTTTTTCGAGTTGGCTCTTTGAAAATATGAGATTGACGGGTTAGCCATAGACATAAGGTAGTTGTTGCCTGGAAGTTAAGTAGTTAGCTATTACAAGTTGAGCTACCTGTGAGAACTCGAAGGGCTCAGCTAAATTGAGTTCATTTTCTGCCACTATTATGGCTGCTGTGGTTGCTACATCGGATTCGGTGACAACGAAATTGGATTGTAATTTTTTATATTAGTAGTGCTGGGAATTCCTATTGCTTTTGGATCATTTGATTGCAAAGGGAGTGGCTGCTATGACTAAGAATTGGTTGATAATTGATGTTAGAATGATAATTATCGACCGAAAGACTATTGTTGTTGTTGTTGCTACGGTGATGGTGTTCTAAATGGGATATTATGTAGAATATCTTGTTTGATTTGTAACTACTGGATTTGCATTTGAAGTTATTGGATCATTTGAAACTCAGCAGAAGAAGATGTCTTTATCTATTGCTAATTCAGTGCATTCGATATTATCCCTGAGGGCTGCTCGTTGTCAATTATTGTTAGTGAACGTTATTGCTATTGATTAAAACTCGTGAGACTTTTATTGTTCGGTTTATTATTTATTATCTAATCCTTACCATTTGGGCTATTGTACTAATTACTATTATTCTAGCTCTTATTATTAGATTCATCGTTCTCTTTCCTTTGAATGTTCGGGGATAGTTCACTCTCTATCCTTGATATGCTATTATTATCAGACAGTCTATCGTAAGATTGTCGTATGTTGTTGCTCATTGGATGTAGCAAAACAGGTGAATCTGCAAGTTAATTCCATTGGTTATTGTTAGTTACCCCTTCAAATTAATATTTCGTTGGTTATACAAACCCTCTACCTAATCCAGGTTTGTTTGTTACGTCCTTCGAGAAAGTAGACTACTTCTACTTATTCCCTCCTTAGCTGTCATTATCGAAATTGCAGATATTCAGTGTAAAAATGTTATTATTATTATTGTTTTATTGTTTTTCATTGGATATGCATGTGTCTTCCTTGACGCTTTAGTCTAATCCGATGATTAGACTGCCTTCAAAGTTCTCTTGTTCTTCATCTTGGAATGGGAATATATGATTGAGTAACGCAGCTATTTCTTCTTTCTTCTGCATTTGAAATATTTCTACTTCTTTTTAGATTGAATTTTTCTAGCTCGTAGTTGAAAATCTATTCCTTTTTCTGATATTGCAGCGATTTAATGTTATATCTTCATCGGATAGTTTCTTCGCCAGCAAGAGTAACTGCTCGTGGTTTCGTTAAATCGGATCGTAGAACAAATACGGACAGGATTTGATTGTGTGCTTGTCACTCAAGCAGGAGAGGCAATTCAATTTAATCAGATGGTTTGCTTAGTTCGTCAAGATCTAATCTCGGATATTGTAGAACTTTTCCTTTTCTTCTTGAAACTCCTGTAACAGCTGCTAGAACTCTTCTAAGGATATGGAAGAAATGTAAGTCACACCAACAGAGCGAGCACTCAAACAATTGCTTTGGTTATTAGTAAAAAACTCGTATTAACCGAAGATACAACCCGTCTTCAAGCTCTAGGAAAAAACAAAAACAATAAGAAAACATATGGATTATGTTGCTAGAAATCATCGAAAAGTCCTCTTTCTTCTTAGGAAACATCCTCTTACTTGCAGCACTTTAAGTGAGTTAAGATGTTCTCTTTTTTTCAAAAACAACTCCACTTCTCCATACGCGATGATATACAGTGCTGGCGGTTGTGCTGAATTCTAAATATAAATGATTTCTTCTGGTCCAAATGTCTGCTCTTTCACAATTCCTTGTAGCCTCTCGAAAAACTTCACATTGCTCGAAATAATCGAAAATATCCCTCGTGCTTTCATCAGCACCTTTTTGTTAATATCCTTTTAGATTTCCTCCTTCAAAATGGAGTTCAAAAGATTCAAATTCTCCTGGCCATCGCGTTTGAGCATGTTCTCCTGTTCTTATGCGTATTCGATGTATTTTCTCGCTCTGTTTCGTAATCCTATGTCGACATCGTGCAGATCTAGATATTCCTCCAATTGTGCTTATTTCTTCGAGTAATTTTCACTTTGATTCTTTAAATTCGAAAGGATTGTCCCTATTGCATTGAGAGTGTATCCATACAATCCAGATGCGAAGAAAATTGAAAAAATCATCAAAACTCGCTCATTTGTTGTAGTTGCTGTGATTTCACCATATCCAATGGTGCTCATCGTCACTACTGCATAGTAGAAACAAGTTATGTATCTCTACGCTGTTGGTTGCGCTATGATATTCAACGATATCATCCATCCTTCTTGATTATCAGCGTTGTATTTCCCGACTAAATGCCAAGCACAGCTGAAAAAATGAGCAAATATCAATGTTTTTATGCTCAAAGAGATGAATTGCTGGACTGCATTTAGCTTGGAGTTCAGAAGCAAAAACGATTTTAATTGCTCCAGCGTTGGATTAGAGTATAATAGCCGTGCTAGATACAGTACAGGATGGATTTACTATCCACCTAGAGCTAAGATATCCAAAATGAAAATGGATCTGAAGTACATAGAAATCACTTTTTATCTTGAAACTATCAGAATCCCCCTGCTGTAAACCGATACGTTCATGTGGAATAGGATATTCAGACTGTAAATCACTGGGAAAGTTATCTACTCAAAACAAAAACTTTTTTTATTATCTTTGCATAAATGTGGTTGTTGTTACTCTGTAGAAGTAAACCTCCAGGATATCTATTGTGACAAAGCTCAAGCGAAAGGGAATGTAGATTAAATTAATTGTGTCACATACAAAGATAATCAATTCCCAAAGCCGGAATAACCCTGAAGTTGGGTCGATTAGAGGCATCTTATGCAGTGTATTCCTCAAAACTCGTTTGAGAAAATTTAACGATTTTCTCTTACATCTGGATAAGAACAAATACATTGATGATTTACTGAGACGCTTTAAGAATTTTTGAAGCCGTTAGTTAGGTTCTGGAGGTTTAGACATAGCTAATAAGGACTTTTGTTTCACTGCGCCCATAAGCGACGCTGAAATTGAGTTCCTGTGAAGAGATTAGGCTTGATAAATTTACTATTATTGTTGTAGAAATTATGGTTCTTTTTCGAGAGTTGTACCATACTGTGAAGTAGCATCTTTAGCCATTGGATAGGGGACACCAAATACATCTTACTCAAATGAATGAGCGGCATTGTCTGCGATGAGATCAAGTTACAAAGAATTCAACTACTAAGGCCTAAAAAACAGTAGAATCTTCTTCATCTGGAAGATAAAGCTATTCACAAAATATAAAACCTAAAAAAACTTTCCAAGAATGCTCGTTTATTTCCTTTTTCGTTTGGACTCTGGGGAAGTCGGGAATGAGCATGCTCTACCCATTTTATTCGTTGGTTCATAGTAGTGATCTTCGGATTGATTCATTTAATGTTTTTTAGAAATCGGTGTAGTTTACTACTCGATTTCGTTGAGGGTGCTAAGCTTTCCTTGCAGACTTATTGTGATTTTTTATCCTTCAAATGACGCTGCAGATATGAACTATTTGGAAATATCTGGCAGCCCTGTTTTGGTAGTATTTTCGACTTCCCTCAAGGAAGGACCACCTGCCATTAGGCTAGTAGTTTTTTTTATATTCTTATCGATTTCGAAAAACTCAAGAGATGGGACTACAACAGCTGCTACATCATCTGCTTCCATGTAACCATGCGGTTGATGGTAATTGGAATTTTCCATAAAGAGCCGATTTCGTTTGTCTTCTCCTTGGCGGACATTATCAGATTATTTCTCAATAAAACCTGATGTATCCCCTCGTAGAGTCGAACTCAAACTTATCGCAGCCAATAGCGTTGCTTCGTGAGCAGGAATACCCTCTTCCTCGCTAGACATTCAGTGTTCAAATCCAAAAAATATCTAACTCTCAGCCTCACAAGTGGAGCTTTCAATCAGCTGTAAGCGCTCCGCCTATCAATAAAATTTCTGCAAAAGTAATATGAAAATAATACCTTTTGTGATATTTTTTTTTTCGCACTATTTTAGCTTTCTTTTTTGTTTGTGGATATTTCTTTACACATAAAAATACACAAACCACACGAAACATACCTATTTTTCTTGGATTCAATTGTTTCCATTCATTCTGAGATTTCTTTAGTAGGAACTCTAATTCAAAATGGAGTAGATTATTTGAGAGTAATGTTGAAATGAACTTAAGATTTTATTATTCAAGCACACAAACCAATCAATTTAATTGGTGTAAAATCAAAAAAAATTATGAATTTCAAACTGTAAGTACCCCTTTATCACTTTATGATCTGAGAATAATTAATTATTGTTACTTATATCCCTCTACCATTTCGAATTAACTGATTCAAAAACTTTACTTTTTTCACCCAGGATAACTAGAAGAAATCCAAATTATTCTTTAAATCTAAAAATATCGAATAAGAAATCGGTCTTATTGTCTCTCATGCATAATTAATTGGATAACTCCTTGGAAAGAAGAAAACAAATGGAAGTTACTGCAAGAAAAAACGAAAAAAAAAGAATAAGGAAATGTTAATATTCATTGAACAACGAACTATTTACACAAGTTTTATTGATAAATGAATAGAAAATAAGACTAACAATCAATTTTCTCTGCTATTCATGCTTCATTTTTGAGAGAAACATTAAGGTTTTTTGATTAATTTATTGTTATGGGCTTGTGGATGCTCGATTGCTTTATAATATGAAGGTGATGAGATGGAATAATCGCAGCTGAGAAAATAAAAATAAATTGGAATCAGGCATAAGTAAAAATGCTAAAAGTTTTAAATGAGAATAATAGTGTAATGGTAAACTAAACCTTTCTCTTCTGTGGGTTGTTTCTCCAAAGCTCCAAGATGCCTTAAAGCTTCTCTCTTTGCTAATTCTTCTTCAGTGAATTGCTTGTAAATGTAAAAACTAGGATTACCATCATTAACGAGTGCGTCTTTCTCCACTTTCAGCTTGCTCTCTCCTTGAATCTTTACAACATCAATCAACAAATCAATCACATTTGTACCTTAAAAAAACAATATTTTCATACAATTAATTCCTCTGCATCGACATTGAAGGCGGTGTATAGCTGAGATATTCTATCTTATGAATGATTCCCTTCTAGTTACGAGTTTCCAAACTAAGATCCATTATTGAATTGCGATTGATTCTGAGAAGAGTTAGTTGTAAAGAAGTAACTCTAACTTCTGCCGAATGGCTAAGCAAAACTACCTTAAGAAAGAGGTCGACTTAAAGGAACAATTATATTCAGAAGCTTATCGGAGATGGACTTTTTCATAATTGTTGAAGAATTCGTGTAGGTATTTGTAGTTTTTAGTTAATCAGATGGGTGTAGCAGAGGATAGAAGGGTTAATGATGTTACGATTGCTGTTCGGAAAGCATTCTAGGTTATTTGATGATTTCAAGGTCTTTCTTGAATCTAACAGGCACTCTGGTACCTTTTGTGTTGGACAATTCTCTGTAAAAGGATATATTTGGTGTATTTGGTGTGCTTTTTCTTGAGAAACCTTCATTTTTCGCAGATATTTCTTCATATTCATTCTGTGCTTTTAATTCATTTTCTGCATCCTTTTTGGTAAAGTTAATTGATTTATCACGAAGTGTTGCTTCCCAGAATTTATCACCTAAAAAACAGCAAAGTCAAGAAAAAATCATAAAATTGTAGTTATTTTTACCTAGGATTTCGCTTGTTGTCTTTACTTATTCAATAACAGCTGCAACTTCCAGTCTTTATCGAAAATACGATCCACTGCTTTTCATTAAAGTCTCATCAGGTGGTCGTTTCACAATTTATGAAATTGTTTAGCTCATATTCTCCCACTGAGAACTTGTATGCCTGTAGAACTCAAGTTAATGGCGTTATCTTGATTCGCCCAAAACTTCATTCACTGCATGTTTAGTACTACTGTTCTACTCAACAGCTTTTTTGTTATTTTCTTCAATTCGATTCTCAAACATCTCTAGTTTCTTGAGTAACTGCTCCTTACTGACATTCGAGGATATTATTGTGTTCCTGGTACTTTTCTTTTTCTTATCAATGCGGCTCATACTGTCAAACTAAGTTCTGATTCTAAAACTTGATGTCTTGGAGGCCATTGAGAATCTATTATTGTTGATATTTGCGTTGGAATTGCTGTTTGAATGCGTGTTTGAGTACATCCCTCTGGATTTAGGAGTATCTAAGCATAACGAAATTTAGAGATAAAAGGGATTTTTACGATTCAAGATATGTAAGAAAATGTGTAAATTACCTTTCCCTCCAGTTTCGCTGAGACGCTGAAACCATTCTGGTTTGCCTACTAGACTATACTGGAGAATATTCCCTTCTGCGGAGAATCTTGGCCCATCTTTGAACGCCTAACTCGATTTAAAATCAATCCCATTCCTGGAGAGTTTTTAAAGTGGATCGCTGTTGAAAATGTTCATAATTGGTTGGGCTGCTGGTATTTCAGAAGCATTTTGAGACTGTTTCTTTTTTTAAATAGACTTCACATCAAATTCTCCCCAATTATGCGAAACCGAGTGAAATGACTCACCAGTAACAGCCCTTTTCATTGGAGTAGTAGATTCTCCTATTACTTTGAGTCCTATGGTATTTTCATTCTCTTCAGTTTCCTTGATCACAGACATGTTATCCATGTGAAGAAACATAGGTGATTAGGGATGGCTAAGTGGTTTCTTAGAAGGAGAAGAAGTGTCTAATGCATTAGGATATTTGAATACATCGATTTCTTGTATGTTCCTAGCGATGTATTTTGGTTTATAAAAGAGAATAGGCTTAGAATTAGAATTCTTAACAACTGGGGTTCTAGATTTTTCATTTAATGCAATCCTAGGAGGATCTGGAATGGATTACTACGATTGCTTACTGTTGTTGATCTTCGAACCTTATTCATCTTCTTCTGTAGGTAATTCCAAATCATCTATGCTTTAATATGATTCTTTAGGTATTTGCGATAATGTTCTTAGTTTTGAGACACTCAAGCTGGCATTTCTCATAGAACTTTAAGGAGCTATTGGCTGCTTTACAGCATCAATAACTTCATCAGTCATACTTACCGCTAGTTAGATATTGGTCTTTTTGGGTGTAATTTGACTCAAAAAATAATTAATTACTACTCTACGTTTTTTTTGTTTTGTTATTTTTTTTATCTTAATAATTCCAAAGTAAAATAATTAAACCCAATGAAGGATATTTCAGGTGAACTAATAGCTAAGGGATCGCTATTCTTAAATGAAAACAATGGTTAATTTTGGAAGTGTGTCAATTGAGTAATCAACTAATTGCAGATAAAGAAGAGACAAATTTATATTTTTTTCAGATTTCTCTTTCATTCTCTTTTATCTAGTGTTTTTTCTTCTGCCAATTTAACAACCTGGATCTTCTATTCGTATTCTCAAAAATATCCTTCTCTTTCAGCATTCACAAAATAATTGAAATTTCTTATTTTACAGACTTATGTTTAAAACACATTTACTTGAATAATATTTTTAAAAATTCACAATTCAATATCTTTTAATTTTATTCTTCCTTGAAGAAAAAGAACTTAGTTTAATAGATAAATTGATTAACTCACAAAAATAGATATTACTAGCTGGAATACTTGACTTAAAAGATATCCCATTGAAGTTAAACTTCATAGCCTATTTATATTTGAGCGAATATTTATAAAATAAATAAGTTTCAGAATTGAAAATGTTAAGAAATATTTAACGAACTGGCATCCTGAGGGCTCTTACACCGAAGAATAGCGACATCACACTCACCTGATTTCAGCTGAAAGTTCACTACATTGGAAGAAAAAGGCTTTTTCAGCTTGAACTATTTAATGTTTCGGATTTTAAATCTGCACAGAAATGTATTTGCATTTGAGTTTTACTCATTTTATTATGACTTTTATGCATTCGCTGCAGCAATATAACAATATCCCTCTCCAATCTGTCCGATTGATACCCAATGATTAGGAGAGATATGCCTCCAATTTTACCTAGCAATGCTTAAAGCAACTGAGCGAAGAAAATGAGAAATAGGTGGAATTACTGATATTTTAACTTGAGATTAACCAAAACAAGTGATTAAAGTAGTTTTTGTGGTTTTAGATTCCGCATCCGGCCATTCAGCTTTGAAACTTAGTACATAATTGCCTGGAGACAAAGGATATTTATTGCAGACTGATGAGAGAATGGCTTCGTTTTCTCTAGTTTAAACTGATTTAACAAAGAGATATTCTTATTTATCTAGCTGCCATTTTGCTAGAACTGCAGTGAGCTATTCATACTGAATAGTTTAACAGCTTTATTATGAAGAAGGTGTTTCTGATGAATCCGAAGGTATTTTCACTCCTGAAGATGCTACTGGTTGTTTGATGCTAGCAGAGATATAAATATGGGCCTGCTGCTTAACTTTTAATTTATAAAACACCATTTTATTGTTCTTTTATTCATTTTCCAGCACACTTTTAAGATTTATTTGCCCTGTCATGCAAACTGAAAGGCTATTGAAGTTCTCTAGAAATTATTCAAAGCTCATTAAATTGCTCCCTTCTTAGATTTATTCTTGAATAGATTCTTGAATTCCTTCTTTTTACTATTTTCTCAAGAAGTAACTGTGCTTGAAATAACAATTACAAAGAACTTAGCACTTTAGAATCTAGATATTTTTAAAGATAAAAAAGAATAAAATGTACCTATTTCCCCATGGATCCCAAATTTTAACAGTTTTACTTCGCCCGTCATTAATAAAACCAAGAAGACTAAATGCATGACTACTCTGTATGTCGATTTTTTCTGTTTTCCTCAAAGTATGTTTAATTTTATCCTCACTGCCTGCTTTCTCTTTTGAGCCACAAGTCATAGAATATCCTTTAAAACTACTTTCAGTGATCATTTCCCAGATATCCTAAGGATCTAACTCATCTAATTACATACTATCACAAGGAGATCCAGTTAATCCAACTAATGCTTCCCTCATAGATCCCATTTATAATCTACCATATCCGCCATGAGCTTTTGCCCATGCTTTTTCAATCAGAAGAGGCCAGATCAATGAGCCTTTATGGCTTAGAAAAAGTGGCTTTTATGTATTTTTTAAGATTGGCATCTGATCGTCAATTTCTGTTGTTTGCCATTATCCTTTAAGATACAATCTCACCTTTTTCAGAAGAAAATTACAATATAAAATGCTAATAGAATTCATTATTTTGACCAAAAATATTTAGATTATCTTACCTTGTATTTGCCTGTTAGACTGACAGCATGATTTAAGAATAAACTTGTGATTCTCTCTAAATCAGCAAATGGAAGAATTCAAATTAGATTGGATTTAAACTGTATTTTCAAACTGATATTTTTTTTCTCTCAAAAGTTACATTAATCCTGAGCTAAGCTAAAGAGAGCACTTACAAGAAAACAATCACTCAACACACCTTGTCGCATATCTTTAGCTTAGAGCATATCGGAGGTATTTTCATTATTGAATAAATCGTATTTATTCTTCATAAATTCATTTGGTCTCCTCCAGCATATTTCCCCCAATTTCTCGCTCTCAATTTCTTTGCTTTCACTCAGCGACCAGGCTGAGCTTGGAAGGAACTCAGCATCCTCAAACATTTATTGATTCCTTTTCTTTACTTCTCTTAAAAGAACGACTTCCCTTGATTAAACTAATAATTCAATTTTCTCACTTTTTTCTTAAGATTAATTAAAGAAGAAGAATAGCGAAACTACAGAAAATATATTTCGCTTGATTTCTGCTAACAAGATGTTCTTCTAAATCTTCCAAAGAAAAACTAGAGTAACAAAAGTTTGGAACAAGAAGTATTGATACTGCATAAAATAACATTAATGTGTATGCATGTACTTTCACAACAAATGAAAGGTGAATTGTCCTCAAAGAAATAAATTAATAAATCATTTCCTTTTTGTTTTTGCCTTTTTCAACCAAAAAAGAATTCAAAATCATATGCAAAAACATCTAAACAATCAATACAAATGAATATTTCCCGAAATCTTCAATATTATCCTTAGTTTTTTCTTTATTCGAAACATAAGAATATGCATCTAAGAATAACCATCATGCAGAGAGTTCAGGGAATTTCTTCACAAACATGCTCTATGCCAAAGTTGAAATTTGTTTAGCCTTTTCGTAGAGGTAGTCAGATTGCTCTTGAGTCTGAATGAACTCTTTGAATTTGCGGTGGAAACGGATGTTCGTGAAGGCATCAATTTCATTGAATTAAGCTGCTTGCTCGTATTGCTCTAAGATCTGTTCAGCAGTCAACTTGTTGCTGAATTAACGGACAGGAGTGATGTAGTACCCAAGGATCTAGTCTAACTTCATTGGTATTATTATCTTTTTTGATCTTAAACTTTTTTTTGATTGTTTTTTAGAAAATTAAAATTGTTTCTTAGTTCTTTTATTTCTTCTTCGCTCTCTTTTTGGATAGATCTTCTAATCTCAAAGGTATCAAATGAGCCTCTTTTGGAAGGATTATAAAGATCAAAATCAATTACAACGCCTTTCTTATACTTTTCGTTAAAAAATCTAAATTTTACATTTTTATCCAGAACTTTCATTTTAATATGTGACCAGAACCCTAGGATATATTTCCCAAACACATCAAATATTGATTAATCTAATAAATTTGTTTTCTTAACTACCTTAATAATTAATTTGCTATGAGATAGCTAGCAAGTACGCCAAATCAATTTAATAAAAAGATATATTAAATTTGATTTATTGATTATTTTGTCAGTTCAACGAGAAAAAAGAAAAACTTGCAAAAATGACTGTTTAAAACGTTTTTAATTCTTCGATGGCAATCTGTCATAATGAGTCTATCCCTGCTCCTCTTCTTTAGCATTTCCAAAACATCAGTCAAGAGCAGGATTTTCTTTTCGTTGAAACTGAGTTCAAATAAATGAGCTTTCTACAAGCCCAAAGAAGAGACATCTTTTGTCAATTCCAACTGAAACCACTCTAAGATCTCATGCCTACTCTTGGCTTCTCTGAAATATCGAAAAATCTCAATATTTTCAACTATTCATAATCACCATCGTAAGTTTGGATACTTAAACATACTATTTTCTTATTGCGATTTGTTGCATTACAAATATTTTATCTTCATAAAGGATCTTCCTCATCCTCTTTCTGTCAGACTCGCTAAGATAATCCGCTAAAGTTTTTCATGGCAAAACAATGAAGGATTATTACTACCCCCAGTAATACATTTACCCCGTAATGTTTTTAAACGATTCCATTTATCGAAAGCGAGAGCTGATTTCTTGTTCCTTACTCTTTCCAGTCTTAATGAATTCATTTATTGAATGTCTGTTAGCTCTCTCTTATTCAAGAGATCGAAAGCATACGGATAACTAAATGAATCTTAAGACATTCTTTTTTCTCTTTTCATATTTTTTTCTCTCTTTTTTCCAACCATATTGTCTTGTATACAATAAGGAATCTGGTTTTTGTCCAGTCCTCCTGCTATTCCACCATAAAGAAAATATGTGAAAGATTTTATGCAACAAAATGGGACTTTGAAATTGTTAAAACATCAAATTAAAAATTACACAATAGTTCAATAACTCCTAACTGAAAAAATAAATTTAGAAAAACAAATATCTTTCTCCCAAAAGAAAAACAAACGGCCAATCAAATTAAAGACAATACAATAAGAATAACTAAAAACAGGATATTTCAAATTTAATTGAATTAGTGAATGATCCTTTCCTCCCCATCAAAACAATCTTTTTCTTTTTATTAAAAAAAACAGAAAACCCCAACTACAAATTTTTTTTCTTCTAGCTTTTCTTTTATGTATTTTTTTAAGGCTTCGTTTCTTATGAAACAAAGAATGGATATTCAATTCAAATATTAATTCTTGACTTTTCTTGAATTGATGAAAACTGATTAATAATGGAACAACTATTGAAAATATGAGATTTTTTTTATTCATTCGTTGATATTTTTTCTTCAAAAAATAAGTCATTTCAAATAAAATGAGTTGGATCAATAGACTTGTGAAGGCTTGTAAATGTTTAGGAAGTTTTAAATTGAGTATCCATATCAAGATCCAACGATTTTCATTGGATTGTTATTACCAAAAGACAGTAAAAGGCAGAGAGATATTTTTAGCTAATTTCTAGTAAAAGCATCTTATTTTGGTGAGTTTATTAGGATTCTAATCAAATTAAAGGGATTTTATATTGAGATTCAAATATTTCAAAATCACTTTGGAAAGTAAAATAAGCTATTTTCCCTCCTATGTTAAGATAAATTAATAGACAAGAGATATCTCACTGGCTGAAAATACTAATTTAGTATATTAAAAAATTATGAATTTTAGTATTGGTATGAAAATAACTAAAAGTAAAGCTAAATTCTTTTATTTTATTTTAAAGTACTTTGTCAAGACTAATTAATAAAAGAATAAGTACTATCATATTAATAACGAAACAAAGTAAGGGTGTACTTTCTTATGAATTACGAAACAAGGTAAAGGTGTATGTTTTTATCAAAAATGATGTTTAAGATTGCCAATTTGCACTGGCACATTAAAGAGCCCAGATAAGTGGAATTATTAGATAAAAAATCTCTTATCACATTTTTCTGTTCTGTATTATAATAATATCAAATAAGTCTCTTATCCACAATAGAGATTCTAAAAACTAGAAGGAATTAATTGAAAAAAGAAATTACTGGTCTATCGAAGGAGTTTTAATGATTCCTATTTGTAAAAATCATTATTGTCATACAGAATGCCAATTAATTTTTTAAAAAAAGTAAAATCTATGATGAATTATCTAAAAAATGGCAAAAATATTTGGAATTAAAATTTAAAACTGCAATTATTTAGCGATTACCTTGGTATTTTTAATAATAAATTCTTAGTTTTTGTCAGAGTGCTTTCAAAGAAATATCCAAAAATTTAAAAAAAATTATGAGCAAAATACACGTAACTTCAAGAGAAAAATCAGTCATCATTTGGGGAAAAATAGTCGCCGAAATTGACTTGCAAAGCTTGTCAAGGTGAAATTCTAGTACGAAGGAGCTTCAGATTCAAATATGTTTAATAGAAAAACAACAATAATTTATGTTTTAGTTTGGAGTTTTAGTTCAAAAATGGTAATCCCCTCCCCATCAGAAAATGCTTAGTGTATGCTCTTAAGCAAGGATACAACTTCCATAGTGGTTTCCCTCTGCATAACATCTTTTTCCCATAATTTTTTATTTGTTTCCTTTATCTTTTATAATAAGTGTAACCTGTACCATATTAATTTGCATCCAAGATAATTAATTTCTTATTTAATTTGTCAATTTCATTTGACAAATATATGTCCATTCACTACTCACTGTACACCAAAACAAGTTTTCTGTAATTAATTATTCTGTTTGTAGCTTAAAATATTCTGCCTTTTTATAAGCAGCTGTTTATTATTTCTAGAAAGTCAAAATTATCTTGGTTCTAGATCATTTTAAGTTATTTGAGATAACTGTGATTAGGGAGAGATAAAATGAACGGCTGTGATTGTCTTATCAGTGAAAGCTCTGCAGAAATGTTATAGGAAATTGAGAGGAAAAGATCGTAATTTAAACCCTGAATGATTTAATAATACGCAATATTAAATAATAAATCAAAAAAGAAAGAAAACTCAAATTTTCGTGCACAGAAAACACACACCCAAACCAAACTAAAACCCCTATTATCTTTCTCATTCAAGCCCGCTCTTCTCATTAAATTCTCCAGCTCATTTATCCTTTCTTCATTCCATAAACACCATCTCCATGGGTTGTGTCTCAGCAAAATCACCTCGTTGTCAAGAATGTCACTAACACAAAATAAAACTAGAAAATATGGTCCAATCATATTAGTCAATCTACGATTATATCTAAAGACTCCGCTAAGATGTTTTCGACAGTCTCCTCTAAGACGCAAGTGATGACTAACTAGAAGATCTAGCACTTTAAGAAACTGAAGTCGTATCTTTGGTCTCCATAACCAGCGATTTAAACGTTTTCCGTCGAATGAAGCAGCTGAACAAGTACAAACACGACTTGGTTGTTTCTAAATTCAAGAAGAACATGCAGGAGTGTGTCATAAAGATTTAGAGTATTGAGGAAATTAACTTTAAAGCAATCGATGACTTGAATGCCTTGAGGAATAACAAAACAAATCACTCTTCTTGTTCGTCTAACTCGCCAACTCATTCAAAATAATAATCACTCCTGTCTAATGAATTTCAAGCTAAAGTGAATCACTTGCATAAACTGATATTCCAATTAAATACCTATTTAGAGGAGCAGGATGAAGATCCAATGACTCCTTGTAATTTTAACACAACTGATATGCAATCTCAACCCAGCAAGAGATTGAGTGTTTGCTAGTAAATATCAATTATCTAATTAGACCATTCACACAAACACCCAGGTTAATGCAGTCCTACATATGTCTGAATCATCATCATTATCCTCATTTTAATTCGTCCGTTCTTTGATCTTCTCATTCTTTTAGCCAATAGCTTTCTACAATATCACTTCCTCCTTCATTTTCTTTTTTCTCAAAACTAATTCAATACATACAATATACTTGTAGCTAAAATTCACTTTCACTTCAATGTTTGCTTTGAGATTACATTAACAATTAACCATCAAAAACAAACAGAGTCTCCCAAATCTTTTATAATAGGAAATTTCACATAAACAAAAAAGAATAGAAAGTATTCATATCTTTTAGCTAATATCTAAAATAATAAATAGATTCTACTAATATTCTTTTTTAATTCATGGTGTCTCTTCTAATTTTTTCTGATGAATTTGGAATACCACTCATCTTTCAAGAAGAAAAAATAGGCTATTTTTAGTCATAAAAAATTCAATTCCTTTTGAGATAAAAAATACAAATATTTCCTCATTTTACCCATGTTTTCTTCTCAAAATTTTTAATTCAATTAAACAAAATGCAAACACACAAAATATAATGAACGTAACATCCAACATCCCAACTAATCGCTGCTCAGCCTGCTCTCGGAAGTGCTCCTTTAGGAACTTATCTATTCACGAATACTCCATTCTCAGCAGCATTTCGTACAGGAATCTAATTATTCTACCTAGGAGGAACACTATTTAAATTAGCAACTGTTGGCCTTTACTGCACATTAGCAGCTTGCTGAGCTCTCATATTTTGCACATTGTTGTAGTTATTGTAATTTTAAGGAGCTTAGACATTTCCATTATCTTATACAAGTTATCTATTTCCAAGTTAAGTTGGTTTAATATCAGCTAAGACAAATCCAAAACAAAACAAATTAAAAATCTATTGTTTCATTTGATTATCCATGTAAATTCATTCCCCAGTTATTTTGTTACTTTCTCTTCGTCCATATCCATCGAATCCATTGTTCACCCTTACAGGCATCTCTGATCTCTTAACCGAAGATGGGATGAAATCACCATGTCGACCATCATCTTGAAAATCATATTCTTTGTAGTCTTTTTGTCGTCTTATCCCTCTCTGTTGTTATTGAGGAAGTTATTATAATCTTTATTATTGCTAATAACTTCTTCTATCTGGAGTGTAAGCCTCCCCACCATAGCCATCATCAGCTTGTGAATATTATTATTATTAAATCCTTGGACGATTTGCTTAGCTGCCATTTCCTATTCCCATAAAAGCAGAAGCATTTTTGAAAAATCCCATTCGTTCACTTGCATTATTCCACTGATTATCGAAAGCACTCGCACCTCCTAACAAAGAATTATCAAAAATTTCTTATTTTCCTCTGACTAAGGAGGTCTATTTTGTTTATTTTACCTTCATCTAGATTCAGATAGTGGTTGGTCGAGTTGGTTTTTCCATTGATTCTTTCTTGAACAAACTTTCTTCCTTGACTGTTTAGCATGCGCTCTTGTGCAATAGCATCTCGTTATTCAGCTGTATTCTTGTAACCTTGCTTTCTCTCAGAAATCTAATTAGACAGAAAACGAAAAGGGAGAAATAGATTTAGTTATTATTAATAACAAAAATACAATAGATTTGTGTTTTCTAGAATCTAAACAAATTACAATGAAAAAACCTCTCCCCACTCTTCGAATAATTATAATATGAATGGCAACCAAGCTAAATCAACTTTATAATGAATTTCTGATGGAAATCTTCTACATTTCTTTCTTTTATTTGATTCAAATTAAGATAAATCATAAAAAAAATCACTTACAGTATTCCCTTGCTAGTCTCTTTGCACAACATTCGTGGAGAAATACTTTTCTTCCTCTGGCTGGTTGTCTCTTCCAATTCTCCTTTACATACTGAATACTTTAGATATTGATGTTCCTTGTGTCCCTCCAGACATCACATTCTCATGCACTTATTGTCAAACATCAAGAAAATCAAAATAAAATCAAAAACCGATTGGTATTTCAAACAAAAAAATAAACATTCATGTATTTCCTTACAATCACTGAACCCAGAAAACATGTTATCAATATGCTTTGAGACCTAGTTCATCATGCTGAAAGGGTTATCCATGAAGGGGCTTCTGAATGCTCCATCGAATTGTTTCATCATTTACTAATGAACATTTTCGAATCTTGTATCCATAGATCTTAACAGATTATTGCTAGGACCCTAGAAGAGATCAAGATCGTTAGTTGTTCTATTAGAGTCTCTCCTAGCGATTTAAGAATAAGGTTCGAGAGAAGAACTTCCAACTCTTCTAGGTGGATTGTTGCGAGAATCGAAGCGGTCTAGCATTTGTAGTTGTAGTGTGTTTGTTTTTGTAATTGGGAATTTGATTTTGTTTGTTTGGTGGAAATATTTTTTTATGAGAAACTGAATGGGATCAGAGAAAGAGAGAGTATAATTAATAGAGAGATGCTACCAAGGAGCTAAATTATCTTAAATAACTACGTTTATTAATCGAATAATTGCATATCATCGCAAAAAGGGTAATCTATTTATCATTTAAAGATTTCATTCAATACAGAGACTTTATCTGAGTTAATAGTTCATTTATTATAACCGATCCCCTCCTTCCCCATTCCACTTATTTTTGAGGGAGAAAAGAGAAGGGTGATCAGAGGAGAAAAACAATAAACATCATACCTTTTTTTGGTTTCTAATTATTTCCAAAAAGAGAATTAGTTACATTTAGAGATTATTAGATTTATAAATTCAAGTGAGAAAATAGAGAGAGAAAAACAATCTCAAGATGTTACTACATACTGCACCACAACTTGTTTGTGCTATGTTGTGAAAAGGTATTCAAAAAATTATAAAAAGTAAAATGATAACATTATTCTAAATTCATTCATCACGAATAGATAGATCATTCTAAGAAACAAAAATAACAAATAAATTCTTCGATGTTGTTTAATTTTTCCCTTTTATCAACGAATAGTTATTAGTTATGCTCACCAGTATGGCTGCATCTACAGAAGAAAGTATTTTTTAAAAACATCAGTGTTCTAATTTAACTACTAACCAACTTTAAAGGTCTTTATCCTATTCCTAAACTTTATCTAAGAAATCGAATAGTTCATTTTACATCTAAGGGAGATTTTATTGGAAGATATTGAATTGATTTAAAGTGGATAATTCCTTCAAAAATGGAAAATATCATACATATGAATTTTACCTTAAATCTTGTTAATATCTACAGTTGAATTGAATTAAAATGAGGGAA
>Ga0302271_10001004_pt1 | contig 27594 bp, 8 predicted proteins | sample III_Bog_N1_1_FD_198767 | JGI IMG/M metagenome (GOLD analysis project Ga0302271, IMG submission 198767) | Peat permafrost microbial communities from Stordalen Mire near Abisko, Sweden - III_Bog_N1_1 | ecosystem: Environmental > Terrestrial > Soil > Wetlands > Peat | place: Sweden: Abisko... | reverse complement strand
GATGATTATTTTTTTTCCACTTCGTTGGCCCATAATTAGATGTTATTGAATGAGGCTTCATTGGAAACATCATAAACTAAGATCATTCCATCAGTTCCTCTGCAGAAAATAGACGGTAGATACCAGAATCTGTCACATGCTCCTATGTCCCAGATCTAAAGTTAATAATTTTTTCCATCTAATGGAAAAGTCTTGTATTTTAAATCGAGTCCTACTCCAAGATTTGCAGGTTAGTTCTCACTGAATTAATCATCGCATAATCTCTTTATTAATGAGGATTTACCTACACCACAGTCTCCAATTAAAGCAAGTTTAAGTTTAAAGAAATTAGAATTTTGAATCATTTTATCTTTCAGTGGCTAAGAAGATTGATTCTTTGTTGTTGAAAAATCTCTCTATCTCAATTTCTTTCTCTTTTTTTCTCACAACTCAAGTAAAATATTCCTGATAAATTTGAAGATTTCGATAAAAAACTAAAACCCTTCATCAGGTATTTATTTAAGATTAAAAGTTATGAAGGAAGGTTAATTTTTATCCTTTAAGTCATATTATTTATTTAAATATTCAGAATTGAGAATAAATGACTCGAGCTCTGATTTATGAATAATAAATCATTAGACTCCTCTGGCATCCTTTCAGCTAAAGTCCTAAATGCGCAATTTATTATTAGTTAATTGAGATTATTTAACTAAGAGAAAAAACAACAACATGTAAGCTAGAATATTTGAGTTTGGAGGTGAAGAGCAATCACAAAACGACAGTTGGATAGATCCTCAATTTACACTCTAAGTACTGAAATCTAGACAGAATATGTCTTGATAATCTATTCCACACTATTGACTTTAGGTTAACCAGGAGAAGCTTAGCTAAATAGTCTCCATGATGATCTTTATTAAGAAAGATCTCAATGGAGTTTGATGAGTTCTTGAAGATCTTTAACGATAAATTAACAGATTGCTCATATTTCAAGATCATTAATTCGTTTATGTTGCTAGATAAGGAAGAAGATAAAATAATTTGCTGGAAAACTTTAAGAAAATTATCTTGAAAAATGAATTGACACAGAAAGGAATTATGTTTCTCATCCATCAGCATGAATAAGCCAAGCCATTCAGTTGACTCTTAACAAAGAGTTAAATATTAGGATTTCTTGAATAGTCTCTCATATTGCACAGAATAAGGAAAGGGAGAATGATAGATGAATTTATTAGTTCAAATAGTTTAAATCAAATAAGGAGTTAGTCATTAGATAGCATTGCCAATGTTCTAAAACAAAATCTTTTGTTATTTGTTCTCATTTAAATACTTAATTGTTGCTGCTAATTTAATAAATGACAGAAAAAATTGAAAGAAAAAGAATGTATCCAAGCTTCATCTGTTTCTGCATGAAAATATTACAATTGAGCCCCTTCTGCTATGATTGCAGGTTGAGCGAACACTTCCTGTGGTAAAGTTGCTGTTTAGAAAAAGTAGATTAAATAGATCTAGCTCGATGAAGCAGTCTTAACTGTCAAATTAAGGATTATTACTCCAGATGTCGTTATTAAGTTATTCTTAATCTCAGTTCAACTTGTTTTTTAATCCATTTCCTCAACAGGAACAGGTTTGCAATGAAATTTCAAGAATTCGAGTTCTTGAAAAAATTGTAGTTTAAAGAAGAAAAGTCAGACACAATAGATTCCCTTTCTTTCTCACAAAAGAGAGACAGTAGGTGGGTTTTCCTAGTACTATTTAAGGCATTAATTAGTTAATAAGTAGAAATGAGTAATTCTCCCTTTATTATTTTGATCACTCTGGCTCCTTCCTTTCTGATTTCGATATTGGATTGAGAGAAATGATAATTGTAATAGGCTATGGGTATTGAGGGGTTCAAGGCAATAATTACCAAGAAGCTGTTGGATGCAAGCTATGCTGATTATTCGAGGTAAATACTGTATTTCCTTAGGGGAGAAACACACATTGATGAGATTCAAAGCTGTTGAAATCGGCATTCATCTCAAGGGAAAGACTGTAATAGTTGATAAGTACCCAACAGTTTGAAATTTTGCTGAGTAATATTTGACCAAATTATTGAGACAAAACACAGTGAAGGAACTTTTAATGCAAAATGAGCTTAGAATAAAAGAGTATGGAACAGATGAATTTTTCTTGTGAACTATTTAGCAATCCAATCTAATGAATTAAATCTGCTCTTTTTGATTTTCGTCGAGTTGATTATTTTCGTTGAGTGCCTAAAATTATTCTTTTCTTCGTAATGACTCTCTGCTTGTTCATTAAGGAACAATACAATGAAATCCCATTCACACGTAGACTAATAATATGGTTTTATTGTTTTGCTATTCCGATCATGCTAAAAGATAATCAAACACAAATTGTTCTAATAATTATATTACTATTTGTATTGAAAATATATTTAATCTGTCATGATAGGCAAACACACATTGCTCTCTAATAATTGTAATACTATTAGCATAGTTCTAATAATTCTATTACTATTATTAGATTCGAAAGTCAACTCTTACTACTGCTAATCGTGTCTATCTGAGTGACATTTCGAATGAGCTTAACATGAGATGGTTCTACAGCTATTTTTCATATTATTTAAAATATCAAAATCTAACAACGTTTCTAAAATAATCCAAAAAATATCAAATCAAATTATCATAAAATGACTCCATAAAAAATATCATTCCTTGGTATTTACTTAATCTGTCTTTTTGTAGGAGTATCTTGGGCTCAAGAAGAAAGCCAATATTAATATTTTTGTTCTCCTGAAAGAATGATTAGTCAATCAAACAGTATTCTCGGACAACTTACAATCATATTTAAAAGCACCACAATAAAAATACTTAAGTTGATGAAGTATGGAAAAATATTTCCAAGTTGGAATAAGGAAAAATAAGAACTATTTTTTAATGACAAATATCGACTCGAAAACAATTTCATTTTGCAATAGAGATTAACCATTTATGCACAAAACATAACAACTAAAGCCAAAAATTTTCAAAAGGATAATAATGAGAAGACCATAAAAGATTTACATACTGAAACTGATTACCTCAATGAGAGAAAGAGAGTAATGATGAATTTATATAAAGAGAATCATTAAAAGATGATTGCAGCAATTACACCCCATGAAAGCGATGAAAGGGAAAAAAACTCAAGTACCTGAGAAACATTTCAATTACTCTCTTTAGAATATAAATTGATTGAGATTGAAGATGAATTGGATTGTCAAAAGTTACGAAAAGTCAGCTCAGCCTTAAAAGAAATAGAATTCTAATAACTATAATAATCATAATAAAAGCTAGATTTTTCAAAAAGAAAAGAAGATGTAGTAGTAGAACCATAAGAAGAGAAAAGGAATGAAGCTAAGAGTCCTTGAGAAAAGAGCTTTAAAAATATTGAGACATAAAAGATCATGGTTTTTTTTGGTGAATACCCATTAACAATGGAATATTTTATAAAGTGTTGTATTTCATGAATATTTAATAGAAATTAAAATAATACAATTGTACTCATTTTATTTAGGAGGGATGAAAGATATCTTTAAAGAAATACTCGTTGTCGATTAATAATTTTGAATATGCTAAATAATCAAATTATTCCTTAATTTTTACAGGAAAAATATATCAAAAATAGAAATAATAAGTTTTTAGATATATCTTCCATTCAGATAAAGTCCAAATGCGCAATTTATTATTAATTAGCTGAGATTATTTCTCTCAAAAAAGGACAACTAGTAAACTCGACTATTTGAGTTTAGAAGTGAAGAGCAATCACAAAATACCGAAATCTAGATAGAATATGCCTTGGCAAGCTATTCCGCATTAATTGCATTTAGGTTAGCCAGGAGCAGTTTAGTGAAATAGTCTCCATGATCTTTAATAAAAATGATATCAATTTAATTTGATGAGTTCTTGAAGATCTTCAACACGAAATTAACCAATTAAGCATTTATTGAGCTCATCTAATCGCTTGCGCTGCTTGTCAAGGACGAAGATAAAACAATTTGCTAGAAACAAATTAAGAAAATTCTCTTGAAAAATAGATTGAAATAGAAACGAATTTAGTTTCTCATCCATCAGCTCGAACCATTCAATAGATTCTTAACAAAAAATTAAATATTAGTATTCCTTGAATAGTCTCTCATATTGCAAAGTAAATGAAAGAGAGAATGATAGATCAGTTTATTAGTCAAGCAGCTTAAATTCAATAAGAAATGAGTCATCAAATAACATGATAATGTTCTTATTAAAAATCTCTAATTATTTTCTCTCATTAGAAATTTGATGATTAGTTCTTGCTGCTAATCTAATAAAAGACAACAACAATTGAAAGAAAAGGAATGTATTAACACTTCTTTAATAAATGCAATCTCTCTTGATGCCTATCCCATCCCTTTTTGAAATGAAGATGCAAGTTGAATAGATGCAAATTTTTCAACAAAAAATGTACTGTTTTCATTTTATTATTTTATTGAGTTGATGATAAATAAGAAACAACTTTATTATCAAATAAGCCAAGCAAATTAAACATAAATAGATGCTTTTTCTTAATTGATTGTTTCTAAATAACTTGAAATACTTCTATTTCGTAAATTAAAAAAGATAGCTATTTCCACCTTAATTTTTACCATAAGAAGTTTAAAGTTTGTTGAGCAGTTTAAATTGCAATTTTCTAACAAATAAAGATCATGTGTATTACCCATAGTGAGAACCCTTGATTAAAACCCCATAAAGAAGCCCAAGGTGAGATACAGCTTTGCCATCAGACACCGATTATTAAATAATATCCTTTTCATCGTTCTTGAGAATGTTAGAATAAGAATTGAATTAGGGCTTTTGTATTTCTTATTAGAGTTGACTATTATTAGTCTCAGTTAAACGAAGTTTCTCATCAAATTCTAAGGACATCTTCTAAATGGTCTGTTAGATATTCATTTCGGCTTGATTGGATTATTGCATTTTCTGAAAAAAGAATCTTATGAAAAACACAATTTAGTTAATTTTCTTTATTTTGTTGATTTTATTAATATTTTATTATTTGCCGTATTTGCCCTGTGTGTTAATAGCAATTAAGAGGAAGAAAGAGTGAATAATATTCTAAACATCTTACTTCTATTTTTCATTGGTAGATTACAGATCAAGCAATCAATTTATTAGAAATTTTTTATGAAGAGATAAATAAAGAAATAAAGGAATATTTCTAAACAGCAATCGATTCTTTCCTGTTGAATAATGGTAGCTAGTTATTATGCTGAACCAACCTATTTTAATCAATAAGTAGTTAATTATGTCTAAAAATGGATCTTTCATCCCTCATTTTTTCCAAAACATACTCACCAATAAATAAAAATAATCTATTACTAGGATAATTTAGAATAGAACATAGAGATATTTTAAATGCTAGATGCAAAATAACCATCTTTGAAAGCACTCAACACTACACTGAGATTCTCCTAGCCAAAGGAATTAATTATTTCTGCTCACATTTCCTCCTTGATTTGTTTCGTTGCTAACTATTCTCCCTTACTAACTCTTCTCAAATATTAAATGTTGTTCATATTATAAAATTTAGCAACGAACCCTACAACAATTAATTTTTAGCTATTTACTCTTTCTTCTAATTTAATTAAAGGATTTCTTTCCTAACTTTTGAATTTCACAAATGCAATTATTAATTGAAATAAACCAATACTTTAAAACACAATCATCTGATAAAAACACCTAAGTTGTACAAAGTAATTAATTTTCTTTTTAAAATGAAATCCCTGCTTGCAAGAAAGATATTAAGGTAAATGGATGATTTTAGTTCTTTTTTAATAATAAATTATTATATTAGGAAGTCATAAAGAAATTTATGTGTCATTTTTTTATTCAAAACAAATTCATGAAAGATATCTTTCATCCTTCCAAATAAAATGAGGAAATTTATATTATTTTAATTTCTATTTTCTATTAATGAAATACAACATTTTATAAAATATTTCATTGCTATTGGGCACTCCTCACAAAAAAATCATACCTCTTTATATCTCAATATTTTTAGAGCTTTTTTCTCAAGGACTTTAAGCTTCATTCCTTTTCTCTTCTTAGGCTTCTTTACTACTTCTTCTTTTTCTTTTGTTTTATATTGCTCTAAAGAAGTCTATTTTGATTATTTTTTCTTCTTTGGCTGATTCGGCTTTTTACTACTCTTTATCAATCAATTCTAATTCAATTTTATTCAATTCTAATTCAATTCTTTTCAACTCGATTTCGATTGAGAGTACGTTAAAAAGATCCACAGTTGTTTTGTTTTTTGAAGAAGTCAGTTCACTTTTCTTTTGTTCATTAACTGTTGATAATTTCTCCACTGCTACCCTTCTCTCTTAGAATTATTTAATTGTAGCTTGTAAATCTGTTATGTTCATCTCATTATAATCCATTTGAGTACTATTAGCTTCAATTTTTAATTATTTTGTTTTATTGATTAGTTTATACATATCACTAAATTGAAAGATGGTTTGGAGTTTTTAATCAAAATATGGTTCACCAGGAATTCCGAATTAATTTCGTTGAAGGATATAATAGTTCGATGAGATGAGCTCTTCTGAGTTTTTAATTTGTCCGAGAATAAAGTCTAATTGCTCAATAACACTTTCAGAAGAAACAGAATAATAATATTGGCTTTGTTCTTGAGCCCAAGATGCTCCTACAAAAAGACAGATTAAGTAAATACCAAGGAATTATATTTTTTATGGAGTCATTTTATGATAATTTGATTTGATATTTTTTGGATTATTTATGAATTATTTTAGAAACGTTGTTAGATTTTGATATTTTAAATAAATAAAAGCGGTAGAACCATCTCATGTAAGCTCATTCGAAGTGTCACTCAGATAGACACGATTAGCAGTAGTAAGAGTTGACTTTCGAATCTAATAATAGTAATAGAATTATTAGAACTATGCTAATAGTATTACAATTATTAGAGAGCAATGTGTGTTTGCCTATCATGACATATTAAATTGATTTTCAATACAAATAGTAATATAATTATTAGAACAATTTGTGTTTGATTATCTTTTAGCATGATCCGAATAGCAAAAGAATAAAACCATATTATGAGTCTACGTGTCAATGGGATTTCATTGTATTGTTCCTTAATGAACAAGCAGAGAGTCATTACGAAGAAAAGAACAATTTTTGGCACTCAACGAAAATAATCAACTCGACAAAAATCTAAAAGAGCAGATTTAATTCATTAGGTGATTTGACTGATAAAGCATTCACGAAGAAAAATTCATCTGAAAAATAATTTATTATTTCTATCATTGTTTTTTAAGGATGACTCTCTCCCTTTCTTGTGATCTATTGTTACATACTCCTTTATTCTTAGCTCATTTTACATTAACTTCCTTCACTGTGTTTGTTTCAATAATCTGGTCAAATATTATTCTGCAAAATTTCAAACTGTGGGTAGTTAGCAACTATTACAGCCTCTCCCTGAGATGAATGCTGATTTTAAAAGCTTTGAATCTCGTCAGTGGGTAGTTCTCCCCAATTTAATATTTACCTCGAATAATCAGCATAGCTTGCATCCAACAGCTTCTTGGTAGTTATTGCCTTGAACCCCTCAGTACCCATAGCATATTATGATTACCTTTGGTATCAATCCAATATTGGAATCAGAAAGGAATGAGCCAGAGTGGTCAAAATAATAAAGGAAGAATGACGCCTACTTACTAACTAATTAATGCCTTAAATAGTACTAGGGAAGCCCATCTAATGTCTCTCCCTTGTGAGAAAAAAAGAGAATCTAGTGCGTCAGATTTTTCTTCTTTAGGCTACAATTTTTTCAAGAAATTTGGGTTCTTGGAAGATAACTGCAAACCTGTTTCTCTTGAGGAAGTGGATTCTGTAACAATTTGAACTGAGATTAGCAACTGCATAACAACAACATCTGGAGTAATAATCCTTGATTTGGCAGTCAAGACGGCTTCATCGAACTAGATCTATTTAATCTGCTTCCTCACCAGCAATTAAATCACAAGAAGTGTTCACTCAACCTGAAATAAAAGCAGAATGGGCTCAATGTAATATTTTCATGTAGAAACAGATGGAACTTGGACATTGAATAATGGCATTTTAAATAAAAAGGCTTATTTTTTTTATGTTTATCTTTTCAAATTTTCTTGATGAAAATAATGAGCAGTATGAGCCCAGCGAGGATTAAATACCTATTTTCGTACACTTCCTAGATTCCATCGAAGACATTTACAGTTCCATCGAAGACATTTTACTCAATTTTTACAACCTATCTCTCCTTACATTTTATCAAGCTCAGCCTATTCTACCTTTGTCATTCGTTGTCCGTCTCCTAACCATTCATCTTCAAGCCCTGATGAGTAAAATCATCGAGACTTTCAAGCATCCAATAGGGCCTGCCATTTGTATGTCCAGCGTATTTTTGCCAATGTTACTCTCTAAATATCTTATTAATCCATGAGTGGGTACACTGCTGCTAAAATTAGATATTTCAATGTAAAATCCCTCTTCGATAGACCGACCAATACCTCTACCAAGATCTGGGGATATACAATAAGAAAGAGATTGTCAAGCTTTTACAAGATAAGATCAATGTCTACAACCAAGACAAACTCCTCTCAGCACAAATCGCCACCCTGAAAACATAGTAAGATGCCTTTCAAGCAAAGACTATTGTTTAGGACAATGATTAAAATACTTCCATCATCAATGCTTTATCACAGAAAACGATGAATACCCAGCAAATTAATGTTGCAATCGCACGCATCTTTAACAGAATTAATCAGGTGAACAACTTCATCTCTACTAACTTTTTTTTACAAATTTCATATCTATTTTCTTAATGTAGTAATGAACTCTTTTTTTAAGTAACAAATAAATATCTTTTTGAGCAGTTATCCTTATGATAGAATAATTTCTGAACTTTTTTAACATTTTTGTGGTAATTATTCTGCTAATTCTCTCGCTGCCCTTCATAGATTTGTGTATATATTCATCCTAAAAAACGCTTATATTATCTTCGTAGAATTGATGCACTCTCATAGATGCAGAATGCCCTCTTAATTTGAACTGTAAGCTAGTTTCTTACTTGCAATTGAAGGGGCTGTATCGAATCGTGGCTGTTTATTCTGAAATCCAAATATTCTTTCATTTGTTGATATTAGTTACAATTACTCTTTCATAATAATTCAATCAATTAGTAGTAAAAATAAAATGTTTTTTCTCACCGCCAAAAATGGTTGAACGGACTGTATCAATACTTTTTTTTAGAATAATTACTAGACAATTGATGAATATCACTGGATTATTCTCTACTTACTTAATTCTAAATATTTCACTAATTTTCAAAATCTGATTGCTGTTTATTCCCCTCATTTTTCACATAGCTATCAACATTCACATCAGTGCTAAAACTTTATCTTTGTGTTTGCAATTCTAATCAGCGTCATCATTTTGCCTTTTGATTTTTGCAGTTCTTCTGATTTTCATTTCTGAATTCAATACTATTAATATCCTCGCAACTGTATTTTCATTGATTCCGAATGAGAAGTTGAAGTGTTGGTGTAATAGATTTTTCTGCTTTTGTTAAAAATTCCTTTCATCCCTTAGGTAGAGCCGAATTTAGCTTTCTTCAATAACGAATCTACATATCAAATATTATTTCATGGCATTACTATTCAAAAAAGGTGGAGGATAGATGTTCATTGATTAATAATATTAATAACTGGTTTCTTTAGTTGATAGCCTTTTTGTAATAATAAAAGATACAGCATATTGTCTTGTAGACTCATTCTTGTATTCCATATCTTCTTGATTATCTGTTTATTCGCTTTATGCTAGACTTCATGCTTGTAGTGAACAAATATTACTCTGCACTGATAGATATTCGATTTAAAGAATAGGATAAATGATGTTTTATCCTTTGAATTAATAAATTCTTGATCAAAATTTAATTATTTAATTAATAATTCTTTCTTTCTTCCTACCCCTAAAAATGCAACAAAAAGCTAGATAGTACTTCAATTTATTTGCTAAAGATGAAATAATACACAGGATGTGCTTTAAAAGAGCTATTACATACGAATAATTGTTAAGTCAATGAGAAGCAGTTCAGTGAAATTCCCTCCATATTATCTAATGAGAAAGATTTCCTTGGTTGAACTGGTTCTTGAAGATCTTCAACTTGAAATTGCAGATTACACATTCAACGGTGGATGTAAAAGTTGTTTCCCTAGGATGATGAAAAGTAGATTTTGCTGGGAAAAAATCAAGTAAGTTCTCTTAAAAAATGGATTGGGTAAAACAGAAAGAAATTGAGTTTATTGTTCATCAATGTGAGAAATTCTCAGACTCCTAAATAAAATTCAATATGTATTTTCATATCTTATTTCCTTTCTATGATAAGCAGCCATCAACTGTCTGGATTGAAAGTTACAACTATTACATCTAACTTTCCTTTTAGATTAATCCTATGGTTATTTCTAGTCTTCATTATTGCTCAAAGATAGTGGAATTTGTTGAAAATACCATATTAAATAAATAGCAATCAATATAGCAATAAGGAATGAACTCTACACGAAACTGATATGCTTGAAAAATTACTCTGGTTATTTGTTGGCCATTTGATGCTTAATTCTGCTGATAATTAAATCATGAACTAAATAGTTGGAAGAGAAAGATAATCATAAGTCCTTCAATATTTACAAACTTACTAGTTTTCTGTTCCATCTCTTTTGAAATGAAGAAGTTAGATGAAAAGAAACATAACTCAAAAATATTATTCGTAGATTCTATCGAATTGATCTAAAATAAGAAACATCTCTATTATTAAGCAGCTAAACAGTGAACACATATTTTCGTCTTCTTTTTGGTTCATTGCTTGTAAATAACTTAAAATGCTTCTACTTCGTTTACCAAAAAAGATGAACTTCCAGCTAAAGACGAGCTATTGCCACCTTAGTTTTTACCATAAGAATGTGAAAGGTTAGAGCTTGATGAGTTTATATTGCAATTCTCTGACAAATTAAGATCACTCCCACCCCCCCATGTATAATACATAACTTGTGCTCGGGCAATAAACATAACTGCAGCTAGTATCATTAGAAAGATATTGTTTCTTATCATCTAAGGAAAATATGAAAGAATCATTTGGATTGGCAGTTACATGAACATTTAAGTTCTTTTGGTATTTGAGGTGGATGTAACCACCAAACCTCCTCTAGTTTTGAGATTGGACAAAGCAGATTAAGGGACCCTTTCCATCACATCTTAAATTAAATGCTTAGGATTAAAATCCATGATCTGAAGCTCTATAAAGAAGCTCAAGGTGAGATACAACCTTGCCAGCAGATACCCATTAAAAAACCATATCCTTTTCATCGCTCTTGAGAATTTTAGAGAAAGAATTGAATTAGAGCCTTTGTATTTCTTACTAGAGCTTTTGTATTTCTTACTAGAGCTGGATGATCTTAGTCTAGATGTTTCTCTTCACATTCTGTAGACATCTCCTAGATTATCTGTTAGATATTCAGTTCTACTTGTTTGAGAGTGATTTTAAACATAATAGGTTATTTTGCTAAAACTTAGTTAAAGATCAAGTGTGCCAATGAGTCTACAGTTTCCAGACTGACTTGTTCAGCATTAATAGATTCCTCAATGTAATTGAAAAGTACTTCAATCGAGTTGCTCAAGAAAAATATGTTATGAATTTTCAATGCTTAACTCAGGTTCAAGTTGATACGAATAAATTCTTAGTCCATGAGAAGAAGTCTCACTACAGAATTCTAGCCCTTTTAGTTTTTAAGCTTGAATTCGGCTTGCTTGATAGGAAGCGAATTCAATTGATCTTAGTTTTATTAATCCATTTTATGTCTGAGAATCCTTCGAAATAGTAATTTAGTTATTGTTTTCTTTCTTCAATAATATTTTTCTTTTTCCTTTTTTAATCTTCCGCCTTAAGCATCCTTTAAACTCGCAAGAGAGGGAGAGAGAAAAGTAATATCTATTTTTTATTAATCAATTGATTAGGATAAAATTCTAAAAAATTACTACTGTTTTTTTTTGTGGATTTCAAATCAAAAAATCAAGTATCTTTAATACTCTTTCTTAGAAACAAATAAATAAGAGAAGACAAATATCTAAATAGCAGTTGCTTATTAGATGTAGAAGAGTTTTTAGTTACTTGTTGTTGAATTGAATCCACCTATTTTCAATGGATAGACTCATAAAAATATTAACTCATAACTACTTGTTCAATAGCCACTAATTGTTAATAAAAAATATTGGAGAAAGGCAAAAAGAAAAATATCCTCTTAAAATATTCTCATCAAAATACAATAATTGTATTTTTCAATAATTTAGAATATTACAACATTGATGTATTTGTTCAGCAACGAAAACACAAAACAAAGAGATAATTGCAAATATTTGAAGCAAACTAATTTCAATGATCTTAGTATCTTCGCTTCCTACTGAATTAGTGAAACCCCTTCACTTCTCTTCTTATTGACGCAATGTTTGATTATTCTCAAGCCATTATTTTCTAATTTGTTTCACTTGTATCATTCCTCCCTTAAACCTTCCCAACCATTAGTGTTTTTTAATCCTAAATCTTAACCATTAAACCTTCCATTTTAAAGAAATTTGATCCTTATTGTTTTTCTTCACTACTTTAAATTAAGCAATTATCATGCAAATGTGAATTGGTTTGGCAAAATCTCCTTATTTCATTTTTTTCATATTATTTTCTTAAAAAACAAATAAAGAAAGATAATTCCAATGTTTAAATAGCAGTTGATTCTTTGCTGTAAAGTTGTAGTTACCAATTGTTGAATTGAATCAGCCTATTTTCAATGGATAGACTCAGAAAATTATTTCAAAGGATTTGTTCAATAACCACTAGTTGTTGCTAAAAAACATTTGGAGAAAGAATACGAAAGATATCCTCTAAAATATTCTCATCAAAAGGCAATAATTGTCTATTAGAATAATTTAGAATATTACAATATGGATGTATTTGCTCAACGAAAACAAGAAACAAAGAGATATGGCAACTATTTGATGTAAAATAACTATCTTTCAATGAACTCAATATCTTCCTTTCCTATTGAATTGATAAAGTTTCTTCACTTCGCATCTTTTTGACACAATATTTGATTTTTCTCAACCTTATATTTTCTTAATTTGTTTCTCTGTAATCATTCCTCCCTTAACCCTTTTCAATTTTCTAATATCAATCAACACCCAACCTGCAAGGACAATATTCTTTTCACATACTAATATCTGAACAAAAGAATCACAAACAATTAATTGATGTGTATTATATTCAAAATAAATGGATTTCTTAAAAAATAAATCGAACTGATTTTGCATGTTGATAATAAAAATAATCATTTTTAAAACTTGCAATAACCAAACACATATCTCTTTCTTTTGAAGCTTTTTTAACTTTCTCTTGAAATTCTATCTTCCTTCATAACTATCCAAAATGATCTACTTTCAACACTTCAAGTATCCTTATGCTATCATTTGGATAACTCATACCAAGTCCAAAGCGATATCTTCCTGTTGGATCTAGCTTTTTCTTGTTGGATTCATTGAGATCAACTAAAGAAAAATAATGTGGGAAGTCTCTAACTCGCAAAATTCTCTCTTGTACACATATCTAAACTTCTATGATCTTTTTCAAATGTGTCGCGCTAAGTCCAGAATGAAGCTGCGTTCCTTGCAGAAGAGTACAAATACCATATTCTGGGTCAGCTTCTAAATAGCAGAGTCCATATGAGTAAATAAGTGTGGAATCCTTATCATGATCGGGTATCAGCCCAACAAGCAAATCAGGAATCTCCCTGCCGCTGTTCTGAATAAATTCTACTCGAATTATGTACTTATCATGTGCATCTATATCAAGGTTCAGATACCCTTATCTGTAGCTGCCATCGTGACTCCCTGTGAAAGTCACTTCGATTGCATGTGTATGCTCATTCCTTTTGATGCTCAATTCCTTCGAAGAATCTTTAAGTTATTTCGATCCATGGAAAGACAATTACGAAAGCAATGATCTCAATCCACTATTGAAAAATGAAATATGCTCTAATGTCCTTGTGACCTATGCTTCAATTTGATTAGGCTAATCGATTGAATACGTTGAATTGCTTTTATTGTATTCATCTAGAAGTCTTCTAAATGTATTAGAGTTTTCCTAAGCTTTTGATCTTTAGTTTTCGATAATCGAAGTTAAATATCGCTACCCATCTGATTCACTCATATTAGAATTCATGATGATTTCTTTCAGCGCATCAAGCTATGCGATTTTCTTGTATGTGCTGAGGGCTGTTGTTCTAAGGAATTCAATTTTGCTTGCTTCATTTTTTGCTTTGCTTCTAGCTTTCTCAATGGACGCATCGATTTTAGCTTTAAGCGCATCAAAAAATTCATCGATATGTGCGGAGATCGTGCCTCCTTAATCGGAAAGGTCAAACATTGATTAACTCAATTTGGCATCATTCAATGGAGGATACGTTGATAACACTAAGTCAGCTGATTAATCTAACAACTCACGTACATACAGCACATCATCCATGGAAATACCCTTTTTCTAAACACACAACATGCACGCTCTAGTTCCTTGAGATTCCCCAGAGAGAAGGAGTAATTCACAAGGGAATGCTGGATGGGCCTTGCATCTCTATTGCAAGATATGAGATATTTAAGACATGTTGGGATATTGATTGCTGTTCTTATATTTTCTCTGATCTTTGTCGCTGTTTTTTTAAAATAAAAAATGGAGAAACTATGAATAGAATGAGAGTATTTACACTTTCTTTTTTAACAAAACTATTATCAGGTGTTTGTTGAGCTATCCCCCTCAAAAGGAGGGAATCTTAAAAATATCTAAATATATATTCTTAATTTCCTCCCCCTTTTTTTGCACGCATTCTTTTTTCTACGAAATTGCATCTACTTTAACAAAGAAACTTCGATTTAATTGGGATTATTAAGTAAATCTCCTCCCTTCGTATTTTCAAGTGGTTGCTTGAAAAGATTAAGAAGATTAAGCGAATTAATTGAAAGGTTACAATTTTTTACTTTTTAAAAAGCCAAAATTTGTCTTGAGTCTTGCAAAATCGCTAATTATCACCTGAACGTCTTAGGATATTTAATAGATTTTTAGAAGATATTTGTAGGGGATTAAGTATTTTTATTAATTTATTTATTTTTTATGAGTAAGCTAAAAATTAGGGGGGAATTAAGAGCAACAACAATCCAGATTCGAGGGGAAAAGGAGTGTTGTAATGTCTCCAAACCAGCAATCTGGAGAGTAAATTTTAAAGAGTAACGTATCTTATTAGTTATATTGCCTCATTAACATTATGGTTGTTTCTTTTATTAGCTTACTTCTTGTTGGTTACAATGGAAGATTTTAGATTGTTTACAAAATATTCAAAATTATGAAATATTTCAATCTTAATAATTTGGATTTATTTAGTATCTTTGAGCTCGTAATTTAAAAAGAAACATTCTTTTTGAATACATAAGCTTGAATATATTAATGTAATAGAAGAGAGAAAGATATTTATTCTAGAGGGTTGAAAGTTGATTGATTAATCACAAAAGGAGGATTCTGATATGAAATCTAGACGAAAGAGAAAAAAGGGAAGAATTAGAGGGAGGATTGTTACACCAATCGAAGTTTGTTCACTTGAATTATGAATTTCGATTTGATTATCTAATTAATAGATTTAGATTTCACAAAAGGAGGGATCTTTGAGATTAGAAAAGGATGGATAAAGAAAATAGGTGAATATAATGAGTAAATAGTGTAGTTTTTGTATCAAAAAATACTTGCCATTAAGTTTGATCATTATTTATGATAAAATTCAATAGATTGAAAACTAATAATCTCCTTGAATCCTTCATCTTCAGATAGGTTCTTTGAACAATTTATGATTTAATTGATCCATTTTAGAGTTGATTAGTTGTTACAATTTATAAATAATATTTTTTGATTTTTTATGGAATAATAATAAACACCTCTATGAATTAACGAATTCAACACAGTGCTTGTAATTGTTTCATTTTACTGAAGAATCAATATTGATGTCTTCTTAGGCTTGTTGATATCTAAAACAAAAAACATTTAAGCTCATTTTTAGTTAAGTTCAATATCTTTTTAGAATGTATTTCCTATTGAAATGTGATCTTCCTAAACTTTATTTGAATCAAGAATAAAAGAGAATGTCACTTAGAAAACAATAAAGAATATTGTTTTAAACGTTTTGTTATTGAAGATAAATAACCCAAATTTAAAGCTTCGATCTACAAAACATAAAAATACTTGATAAATATGTTTATTTGAAACCTATGAGAAACGATTTCAGCAAATAGAAGTAGGCAAGCATACATTCTCTGTGGTTCTTACTCTTGCCATTCATTTTTTTGTATTCTCTAGTTAAATTGTTTTGTTTGTTTGTTTTCTTATTTTTTGTTTATTTTCCTACCTTCATTTGAACTTAAATACTTAAAATTATCATATTTTGTTGCTGTTTCACTTAAAGTCACAGTATGCTAGAAACCCATTAATTCTCTTCTGCAGCTTCATCTTCTTATCTTCATTACATTCAATCTCATTAGGTAATTACTCTAGTTTCTTTTTCCAATTATTCATTTTATTCTTTGGCATCATTTTTTTCTTCGTTATCATTGAATACAACTCCTAGATCATCTTAATCTTAGTATTTCTCTTTCTTTCAGGTAGATCTCGTAATCGCTTGATTTAATCTTAAAGATGATTCTTTTCCCAAAATAATTTCATTGACAGATTCGAGTAGATTCGTTTCACTTCTCTTCTCTCTGCTTCTAATATCTGCAGCGCTTCATCAATCTCAATGAATTTACATCCTCCTAGTCCTGAAAAGATCTGCTTTGATATCTTTTTTGAGCGATGATATCAGTTTAAGAACTGAATACCATTTGAAAATTGTTCCTTTTTTGGTTAGAATATCTTTAGGAAAGTTGAAAGTATTATGAGTTTCAATCACTGCTGAAGATTAGTTTATGATAAGCTTAAAGTAAGTAATATATTTATTTGAATTTGCTTGAAAAGCGCAGTGAATGGATATCAGGGGCTGGAAGATTTTCATTAGAAGGGATTTTCTCAAATTTGAATATTTTTAACATTCTCCACATGTGTGAAATTTTTTAAGATAAAATGATTGAAGTTTTGGTTTAGTTCAAAAACTAGCATTTCAAAGAAACCTCCAAATAAGATATTATTTGTATTTCCATTTGAGACTTCTAAGTATTTCAAAAAGAACCAATTTAGATGTAGAGGGAGTTGAGAACTGAGCCCCCAGAAGGAAAGCTTTCACAAGATCCATTAGAGATATACTCCACCGAAATTTATTTACATACCTCACATTTTTTTGAAACAGTTTATTTAGTGTAGGAATTCTTAACCTTACTGAAAGCACAGGCAGGCTTGGAGAGTCTATTACAGGTAAATGCACTTCGTTCATAATGTTAGTAAAGGTTTGGAATGTTTGCACAGAAGATGACGCTCAAGACAACCATCATTTCATCATCAGATGAGTTTGTGATGTTTTTGATAGCTGAAATAATTTTCTTTTTTTTAATTTATTCCTTCTTACTGAGTGGTTCAGATACTTCTTTGATATCCTAAAAACAAAGAACCAATCAAATAAGATATTTTATCATCTTTATTATGCAGAACAGCAAAAGATAAGGATTTATTGTTATTTTATTCCAGTTCAGACAGTTTTGATGAAATTATTTAATCGCTTCGTATTTTTGATGATAGCTAGCTGTTGAAACCTTATTATTATCGATATTCTCGTATCTAATCTCAATTAGCCTTACACATATTTTTTCTGAATATTTTATCTCAGCTTCATTTACAAGAGGCGCTTTCTCATTATTTGATTCTTTTATTACTCCAACTACTATTAGAGACTTTCAGCATCAATCATTTTATTCTAGCTTTTCAAAAAGTAATACTTCCTTTATTGAATATCACAATCCCAACTCTCGACTATTACTATCTTCCCAAAGAAAAAAATAATAACTTCACCATTTTTGTAAGTCAAATCAACATTCAAATACAAACAAGGATACGAATACATTATTTTATGAAGATTAAATTTCACTTGAGTCTTAAATAACCTCCTCTTGAAAAAAATGCATTAGGCATCATATTTCTGGAGGATAGTAGTAGATAACTTCCTTTTGAGTGCAAGCAAGCCAACTATTGCTATAATTCGACCCTTCTCTATCATAATCAACTGCCCAGACATTTATTTATAACTGTGAAATATCTCTTCGTGTTTCTTGATCTGGATTGCAGAAGTGGACATTTGGAAAAAAAGACTCACAGTCATCTGGTAGAATGAAGCTGATTTTGTCATCAGAGCAGGCTAAACAACGATTTACCTTTGTTTTAGGTGATGAAGAAGATGAAGTTAAGTCTTCTGGTAAAATGACCAGCGTTTCGAATCTTTTGAAGGCACAAACATGTTGAACTGCCTAAGGGCAGTCTTCCTCTTTTATCATTCTTTCTTCCTCCTTGCATAGATAAAAAGGATCAGCTGAGAGCACTTGCTGAATGATGACTGCCATCAAGATAAAGAACATAATTTTTTTCATTGATAGAACCTGACAGTTGTTTTGAAGGGTTATTTTTTTGTATATAATTGTTAATATAAATGAGATTAAGTTCAAATAGGCTTTAAGGCCAAGCAGACTATTTTTTTGAATAGTTCTAAAAGAAAAGGCATTCAACTAAGTTCTAATGGAAGGAATCGATGGGAAGCTTATATTCTCATAAAACTAGTTCCAAAGAGTTATCCCTAGTAGAACAGTTTTCGAAATATTGATTCAATCAAAGCAATTGTTCTACTGATTATAAAAATAAGATTCAAATTAGATTTCAAAAGGCTTTAATCTAAAGATCCTTTATTGGGATCCGATTCTAAAAGTGGAATTCTAAATAACATATTTATTTACAGCCCTTATTATGATTAAATTAATGTTGATTTTACTATTTGTAAAAAAGTTTAGTTTAAGTTATTGCCAATCATAAACTGACTTAGGATGGAATTCAATGGTCAATTTGTTATGTTCATACTACTTTATAATGTCATGGATTAATGCATTTTTGTAGGAAACATAGACACTACAGATTTTTATGTGGTGCCCTGCATGTTGAATCTCTTTTATTTATCCTGCTGATATCCTTGATGCTCTTTTAGTGCTTTGATAGATCTTTTCTTGTAGTGTATGAGTTCTATAGAAATCTACTTCTTATGATTGATTTTATCTTTGTTTTGATCTAATTTTCGAATATCCTGAAACTGCAGGGAGTTGCTCTCTGTAGTGAGTATTTAGAAGACTGAGACTTAGAGATTGCATAACTATGCTTTGTGCAATAAAATTATCAAAGTCTTCTTGCTTAGTTTTCAAGATCTCTGCAAACACCCATTCCGTCTGCGTGAGCTAAAATTCTCAATTGGATTTAGTGAGAGATTATTTAATTACAAGTTTATCATCCTTACAATAAACAAAAGAGAAAATCTAAAAAATGTGTTTAAAAAAGTTAAACTTAAGGAAAAAGCTAATTGTAAGCTTGATTGAGATTGAATTAATTGGTATTGTAAGGGATATCTGAGGAATATTTGTCTTTTCAGTGATAAGATCTAGTTTGTTTCGAGTCCATTTTATGATCATCTTATCTACTTGTTCCAATACCTTTCCTCCAGTCAATTCACTATCTAGAAAGGCTAAATTTCACTTTTAAGCACTTTTTTATCTATGAGTATTATGACATACAAAATCTTGTTATTTCGAAAGGAACTTTTTAATTGAGTAGTCTATCTCTGTTTTCATGACATACATGTACTTCTTTTATTGTCATTCAAGGATTCTTCAATTTTCGATCACCTAAAAATATTAATATTAATATTTGTTTTCCTAATTACGTCTTTGAACTCTAAAATCGAAGAGTCAGCTATTAATAAATCATCCCTCGCTTTTTTTTGATACAGATTCTAAATACCATTTTTTCTTTTATTACGGTTCATACCTCAAAGATATGTCTGATTGGGTAACCTATCCTTGAGCCTCTGATCAGAGTTAGCTCTAATGTAGTCTCATTATTATCTGTATTCTCATTCTAATCATTGTATCTCAAATACATAAACCAATATTTTTCAGGCATTGACTCCTAACTCCTTTTCCTTCATTCATTAAGTCTCAATTTATATCGAAAAATTAATCTGAATTATTTGTGGTTTTTACTTCTAATGAGTATTTTAGGTTTTCAAAGTCTACCATTAGGATTAGATGAGTATTTCTCAAAAACTAATATTAATCTCATCCATATGAATTTCAAAATCCAAATTCTCTTTCAGAATAATCATCTTCTCCTTTAATAATAAAACACACTTCCCCAATGTTAATATATAACGTACATCTTTCTTTGATATTAAAAGAACATGCTCAAATCTATTTTTTGGCAACTCAACACAGAAACACAACCAAAACATGCAAACACTTCTAGCCACTCAATCTACTCATTAAGGATAGTAGTAGACTACCTCTTTTTGAGAGCAAGCTATCCAATTATTACTGTATTCTTACCCTTCTCTCTAGTAGTTAACTCCCCAGACATTGTTTTCTAAAGTCAAGGGTTCATTTTGTATTTCTTGATCAGGATTACAGAATGTGACATTTGGAAAGAAAGATTCACAGTTATCAGGTAGAATGAAGCTTATTTCGTCTTCGGAGCAGGCTAAACAACGATTGTGCATTGTTTTAGGTTAAGAAGTAGGTGAAGTTAAGGCCTCAGGTTTAATGATCAGTGTTTCGAACCTTTTGAAAGCGCAGACATATTGAAATGTTTCTTAGCAATAATTCGTGTTGATCATTCTTTCTTTATCCGTGCATAGATAAATAGAATCTGCTGAGAGCACTTGCTGAATGACGACTGCCATCAAAATAAGGAAAAGTATTGTTTTCATTGATAGAAAGAGATTGAGTTTGTATTATTGGGTTTTCTTTTTTGTTTTATAAATGTTTTTTTTTAAAATATTCAAAGATTCTCTTAGTCTTTTAAGCAAATTAGAGATTTGAATGGTTCTAGGAGAGTGACACTTGTGAGAAATCAGGAAGAGCTTAAGTTATCATTGAATTGTTCCAAAAAAATAGCATTATTAGAACAGTGTCGAAAACCTTTGATCAATTCAAAGGTTGTTCTACAGATTTTCAGAGCAATAAAGATCCGAGATTAATTCTATTAGACTTCAAAAGGCGATCCTAATAAGACGGATCTAATTAGATCATTGGATGGTACATAATAAACTTATTTTTTTGATGAAATAAGAATACAACTTACTAATTTTAAAGCATAAGCAGCATTTGTTACTACTAAAGTAGAATTAACTACTTTCCTTTTTTAGGATAATTAGAGTCTTGCAATCTTTGAGTTCCCTTGCTTAAATCCTGATTCTTTAAAAAAAGGCTTTGCTATTTATGTTCTGGTTTATTTGGATTGATTAGTAATATCTTTTTATCGTCATGTGCTTGGAACGACAAAATCTCTGCTGATTTTTATTTCTTCAGTTTTCTATCTTTCTAATTAATGAAACTTCTAGATAAAGATGTTTTTTCTAGTAATGTCTTAGTATTTCTATGCAAATTCATTATTTTTATTTATTAAGAGCAGTGAATTTTAACAGCTTTTATTATTATTATTGCTGCATTTCAATAATAAATTACTTTTTTGATTTATTGAACATTAGAGTAATGTGATATTTTAATAGACAAATCTCTGGGGGAGTGACTGATGTTAATTACTCACAATAATAACAAACTAAAAATACTTATCTGGATGTACGATATCCCTTTAACCTCATTCAGGTTAAAGCAATAATGCTTTATTTCTGGTAAATTCTTTCTCTTTTTTTAAAAACACAAAGGCTTTTTAATATGATTAAATTGTATTTATTAGTCAGCAAAGCAGTAAGTTCATTCAAATATAAAACTAAATAACTACATTAATGCTCAATCTCAATTTATTCTCTTCACCTCCTTCAGTTCAGTTGCAAGCATTGTTTGTGTAGTACACAACCTTGGAATTTCTGCAAGCAAAGCACTCGTTCGCGTAAGTACTCGAATTGCCGCTCTCATCGAAACCGCATACTGGCATAACCATCATGTAGCAGATCTGAGATGGAGATTCAGATCGATCACAGTACTGAGCTCCAGAAGAAATGCCCGCACAGAAGATGACACTCAAGGCAGCCAATAAGAAAATAATTCGTTTCATTTTAGAAAGTATCTTTTGTAGTTCTTTTTGATTTCTTTGTTTAGATTTATTTATTATATTTATTTGTTTTCCTAATTGCATCTTTGAACTCTTATATCGGGAGAGTCAGCAATTAATAAATTTTAATAAAGACTATCCCTCTCTGCTCAGATTCAAAATACTATTTTTTCCTTTAATCTGCTTCAAATCCCAAAGATATTTCTGGTTAGGTAACCTATCCTTGAGCCTCTGATCAGAGCTAGCTCTAATGTAGTCTCATTATTTTTTACCTGCATTCTCATTCTAATATTGGGCTCTAGAATACATAAGCAAATAATTTTCTGATATCGACTCCTATCTCCTTTTCAACCATTTATTTAGTCTCAATAAATACCGAATAACCTATCTAAATCGTTTGTCCTTCTTGCCTCCAATGAGGATTTTAGGTTTTCCAAGCCTAACATTAGAACTTGATGAATATTTTTCAAAAGCTAATATTAATACCATCCAAATAGTCTTCTAAAATATCATCTTCTCCTTTAATAATCAAACACACTTCCCCGATCTTAAAATATTACGTTCATTTTTCTTGGATATTAAAACAATATGCTTGAATCTATTATTAGTTAACTCAACATAGAAACACAACCAAAACATACAAACACATTTAGCCACTCAATCTACTTATTCAAGATAGTAGTAGACTCTCTTTTTGAGAGCAAGCAATCCCATTATTAATGTATTATTTCTCAAATGTATTGTATATAACTCCCCAGACATTGCTTTCTAAAGTAAAGGGTTCATTTTGTATTTCTTGATCTAGATTGCAGAATCGGAAATTTTGATAGTAAGATTCACAGTTATCAGGTATAATAGATAGAATGAAGTTGCTTTCATAATCGAAACAGGCTAAACATCGATTTATCTTTGTCCTTTGTTCAGAAGTAGATGAATCTAAGGCCTCACTGATCAAAGTTTTTGAACCTTTTAAAGGTGTAGATCTCTTGAATTGTCTATTAACAATCTTTCTCTTTTATCGTTCTTTCATAATCCTTGCATAGATAAAAAGGATCAGCTGAAAACTATTTAATAAGATTGAGATTTGATCTTTGAAATTGGTTTTCAGATTTCCCTATTCTTCTTTTTATGTGATAAGGAATGGTTTCTCTACTATGAGTATTTCTGTATTTGATGGAACTTAAAATAAGTTAGCTAAAGTTGAATTAACTACTATCTTTTTAAAAGATAATTCTAGTCTTGAAAGCTTTGAATTCCTTTACTAAAATACTGAATCATTCAAAAAAGGCTTTGTTTATTTGTGTTCCAGTTTGTAATCTTTATGAGCTTTTTTAACAATTATGTTCAAGTTTTACAAAAGTGGAAAACATCAATCTCAATATGTCGAAATATTAATAAAACACAACATTCGTCCGTACTTATTACAAAAATCTCATTAAGAAAAAGAAATTAATTATTATTGCTATGTTAGGGAATTATTGCTTATTCCACTGTAGGAAATAAAACTTATTAATTGTGTTAAATAATGATTTGAATTCTTTAGTTATTTACTCTTATTTTATTCTAATTCATAGAATAAACAGCAATTTTATCATTCAAAATAATTATTATCTTGTTATTTGTATCATCAGTTTCCAAATTTATTAAGAGATTTGTGATAAGTTGATTGTTTTGCTAACTTTCAGCAATAATAATTCAATTTGCAGAAAGAATAATCTTCTTGCAATTGCTTTATATCATTTTTCAAGTTAAAAATATCTTGATAAATTTATTTAATAATTATTTTGTTATTATCATCATAGACTTGTGCTTATTGTGTTTAGAGTAATTGCAGTTGTTATTTTCCTTATTAATTATGCTCATAATTCTCCTTGAAATGAATATTTTGAAGTATTTAAGTATAATTGTTTTAGATCCTTTATCTGTTTATCAAAACCAGGTAGCGAAAAAGTGATATATGGTGTTACTGTTAATAATTTATTAAAAATAAAAGTATCTGAGGAGATATTTTATTGCTAACATTGATAACTGTATTGCTTAATTTCTGGAAGGTTTTAGGCTTAATAATAATTCACACTTTAATTCGCTCTTTTGTTGTTGTTTCCTTTGCACAATTTATTTATTTGTTTTTATAATTGCATTTTCAAACTCTAAAATCGAAAAGTCAGCTCTAAATACAATCTTAACAAAGATAATCCCTCTCTGATACAGATTCAAAAGATTATTTTTTCCTTTATTCGGTCCATACCCCAAAGATATGTCTGGTAGGGTAACTTATCCTCAGCCTCTGATCAGAGTTAGCTCTGATGCATTCTCATTCTAATCCTTGGGCTCTAGAATAGATAAGCTAATAGTTTTCTGGCATTGACTACTAACTCTTTTCTAATTATTTATTAATAAAGTCTTAATATATTTCTGAATACTTTGTGCTTCTTGCCTCCAATGAGTATTTTAGTTTTTCAAAGCCTCACTCAAAAACTAATAATAATACCATCCATATGCATTTAAAAATCCCAACTCTCGCCCAGTATTATCATCTTCTCCTTTAATAATCAAACACACTTCCCCGATGTTAAAAAAATTTACATATTTCTTAGTTCTTTCTTTCTTGAATATTAAAAAAACAAGCTTAAATCTATTTTAAGGCAACTCAACTAAGAAACACTACCAAAACATGCAAACACGTTTAGCCATTCAATCTACTTATTGAGGATAGTAGTAGGCTACATCTTTTTGAGAGCAAGCTATCCAATTACTACTGTAATATTATCCTTCTCGATTGTAGTTAACTCCCCAAACATTACTTTCATAAGTTAAGGGTTCGTTTTGTATGTATTGATCAGGATTACAGAATCGAACATTTGGAAAGAAAGACTCACAGTTATCAGGTAGAATGAAGCTGATTTCGTCATCAGAACAAGCTAAGCAACGATTTAGCATTGTTTTTTGTTAAGAAGTAGATGACACTGAGGCCTCAGGTTTAATGATCAGTGTTTCGAACCTTTTGAAAGCACAGACATGTTGAACTGCTTATTAGCAATAATTCTTAAAGATCGTTCTTTCATGATCCTTGCATAGATAAAAAGGATCAGCTGAGAGCCCTTGCTGAATAATGACTGCTATCCAGATAAGAAAAATATTTGTTTTCATTAATAGAAAGAGATTGAATATATATTGTTGGGTTTTCTTTTTGTTTTAGGATTATTATTTATTTTTAAATTACCTAAAGATTCTCTTCGTTTTTTAAGCAAATTAGAGATTCGAATTGTTCTAGGAGAGTGACACCTGTGAGAAAATCAGGAAAAGCCTACGTTCTCATTGAATTATTCCAAAGAATTAGCCTTATTAGAACAGTGTTGAATACCTTTGATTAATTCAAAATTTGTTCTACAGATTGTCCAAGCAGTTACGATCCGAGATTAATTGTATTAGACTTCACAAGATGATCCTAATAAGATGAATCTAATTAGATCAGCGGATGATAGATTATCGACTTATTTTGAATGAAATGAGAATACAACTATTATTTTTAAAGCATAAGAAAATAGTTTTTTAATAATTAACATTTGTAAAGATTTTTTTATTTATTATCTTCAACTCTTCTTTAACAAGCTATTTCCACTAAATAGCCTTCTTATTTCTGGGCTATTTGGGTAAAATATCACAATTTAATCGAATTGTGATTTGATCTTTGAAATTGGTCTCCAGATTTTTCTATTCTTCTTTTTATGTGCTATGGAATGGTTTCTCTCTAGTCAATATTTCAGCATTAGCTATCCTAAAGTAGAATGAACTACTTTCCTTATTTTTTAAGATAAAAGGATTCTTACAAGATTTGAGTTCCCTTTCTTAAATCTTGAATCATTCAAAAGAAACTTTGTTATTTATGTGCTAGTTTTATTTGACTTGATTAGTAATATTTACTAATCTCCATTTGCTTGGACCATGAAAATTCAATATCTTTATTTATTAAGAGCAATTAATTGTAAGAGCTTTTTAAATAGTTTATGCTTCTTGCCTCCAATGAGTATTAAAGGTTTTCCAAGCCTACCATCAGAATTAGATGAATATTTCTCAAAAACTAATAATAATACCATCCATAATAATGTATTTCAAAATCCCGACTCTCGCCCAGAATTATCTTTAATAATCAAACACACTTCCCAGATGTTAAATATAACGTACATCTTTCTTAATTCTTTCTTAGAAAAATATTAACTTGCTTGAATCTATTTGAAGGTAAGTTAACAAGCAAAATTTTTAATCAATCAATATAATTATTCAGGATAGTAGTAGACTACATCCTTTTGCGAGCAAGCTATTCAATTATTACTGTATTATTACCCTTCTCTTTTGTAGTTAACTCCCAGACATAGTTTTCTAAAGTCACGGGTTCTTTTTGTATTTCTTGATTAGAATTGCAGAATAGGACATTTTGATAGAAAGATTCACATTTAGTAGGTAGAACGAAGCTGATTTCTTCGTCGGAACAGGCTAAACAACGATTTAGCATTGTTTTTGGTTAAGAAGAAGGTGAAGATAAGGTCTCAAGCTGAAAGATCAGTGTTTCGAACCTTTTGAAAGCACAGACATATTGAACTGTCTATTAGCAGTTTTTTCCTTTTATCATTCTTTCATGATCCTTGCATAGATAAAAAATATCAGCTGAGAGTACTTGCTGAATGATGGCTGTCATCAAAAAAGGAAAAGATTTATTTTCATTGATAGAAAGATATTGAATTTGTATTGCTGGGTTTTGTTTTTTGTTTTTGGAGTTTATAATTTAAATATTACCCAAAGATTTTCTTAGTCTTTTAAGCAAATAAGAGATCTGAATGGTTCTATGACCTGTGAGAAACATGAAAGACTATAAAACTCATTGAATTGTTCCCGAGAACTAACCTTATTAGAACGGTGTTGAGTATCTTTAATTAATTAAAAGCTTGTTCTACAGATTTTCAAAGCAGTTAAGATCCAAGATTAATTCAATTAGACTTCACAAGATGGCCCTCATAATTCGAATCTAATTATCGAGCTATTTTTTGGATGAAATGAGAATACGACTACTTAAAAAAAACATAAAAAATACTTTTTATTTTCATTTGTACTCTCTGAAAAGTTTTAAGCTTTTACAATGAACACTTTAATTCCTAAACAAATTTGTAGTTTTATTATCTCTCCCTCCCCCCCCCCCCCCTCCCCTTTGTTTAAATTTATTTATTTTCC
>Ga0302271_10001003_pt1 | contig 27603 bp, 12 predicted proteins | sample III_Bog_N1_1_FD_198767 | JGI IMG/M metagenome (GOLD analysis project Ga0302271, IMG submission 198767) | Peat permafrost microbial communities from Stordalen Mire near Abisko, Sweden - III_Bog_N1_1 | ecosystem: Environmental > Terrestrial > Soil > Wetlands > Peat | place: Sweden: Abisko... | reverse complement strand
TGTTCTAAGCACTACTATTACAATTCGATTAATCTCTGCTAGTATTTTTAGAATTCTCTTCTTCGATAAGTCTACTCAGTGAGCTATTATCTCCTTGAATTCCTTAGAACTTTGATTTTGAAATATCTCTTCTGTTGACTTTATTTTCGTTAAGTGGCATTAGCGGCTGCTTTTCAGTGAAAGTTTCTCCACTTTTTTTAATAAAAATTGATGTAAATAATCTTCTTTTATCACTACCATTCAGCACTGACTTATCTGCTTGATTTAGTTACTAACTTTATTCTTATTAGTTAGGTGATTAAGATAGCAAAGGTGCTTACTGAAACTACTGCTTAGGAGTTTAAAAGTTACTATGCTAATCACAGTCGTTGATATCATTGAGCAATGAATTATTATTCGTCTGCTGATCATTAGTCATATTATGATGATTGCTGGAAGTTTCATATCCATGCTAGGATTGCTGGTATTAAGATAACTACTTGAATTGTCCATCAGGGAGACTACCAGTTAGTGCTTATTCTTCCTGCAAGTTATTCTTTTAATTTTTACTAAATCTATCTCTGAGTGCTATGTATTCAGAACGGATGTACTTCTTGGTTATTTAGAGTTCACAACGATTCGAAAGACTTACCAGAAAGGAGTACAAATCTATCGATATGCAGCCATACAAAACGGTTTTAAAGACTTTTAGAATCAACTATTCACCAGAAATCTACTATTTTGTATCACTTTCATTACCATTTCCTGCCATACTGCTTAAAATTTTGATCTAATCTATATGCTTATTCAAGTCATTTTCAAACTTATCTCGATAATTTGCACCTTTGGGCACTTTCTAAGCTTAAGCAAGTCGCTCGTACATCAACCGTATGCAGAGAAGACGAGCAAACAGCTAAACGACATGCATATCCATCTGTTTTAGCATTTCAAAATTTAAAAATTACCTCTTTCTTCCGAAACAAAAAAAACGAATTCCCAAAAGAGTTTTAAATATGAAATGAGTAGTACATGCAGAATTACAAAGAAACAGAATTCTTACCTTGTCGAAGGATAACAGGAGAAGAGATTTAAAGGATTTATTGGGTATGTCGCTAGATAATTCTATCTTCTCGTTGCGCTTTCGGAGCATTGAGAAATCCAAAATGATGTTGCGTTCAATGATATCTGCTATGGTTGTGAGACAGTGTTTCAGAGGACGTCCAGTGACAAGTTTCCCGAATTGCATAAATTCACTCAAGAACTCCAATGTAAGTTGTCTCCTATCGCTGTTTTGGACATAGAATTGTTGGGAAAAAATGAGATTGACTGCTTTTGAATGCTAGAAGCATCAGGAAAGTTTTGTTTGGTTATTCATATTTTCATACCAGCTTTTCGGAGTTTCTTCAAGGGATTAGTGAAGATAAGAACAGCGGAGAAGAAGATACTGTTCCAGAGAAACCTTGAAGAACTCTCCAACAGAGAAATTTTTGAGGGAGGCTGCAGTAGCAGGCAAGAAATTTGAAGATATCATGGGAGGATATGTGAACAAAAAAGGGGAAAAGATAATAATAATGTGTATTTTTGTTTTTGTATGTATATTTTTTTGCTTGTTTGGCTATTTATGTCTCGAATCCCTCAGATTCAGCTAACTAAACTATCTAGCTCTTGTTCTACCCTAATTCTTATTATTCTTCTAATTATTAATCATCAAAAACAAGCAAAAAAAGTGCTAAATTTACAAAGTTTCTCATCTTGCTTACCTAAAATTAAAGTACTCAAAATCTTTCATAGATTCGTTTGTATTTTATCTTTTCGTCTCCCAAAGGAACGAGACCCAATCACGCTTGCTTAAAGTACCACCATTCATAACAAAATAAACAATGTTTCCAAACAACAAAAGGTTACCTTTAATCTATCAGCAATCTAAAGGGTAAATACATTTTTATCTTTAGTGGAACATCAAATCAGTCCATGCTCTATCAAGGAAAGATTAAATATTTTTAAGGTTTGATTACAGGATTATTTGAAAAATCAATATGAAATAAAGAATGATGCTTTTCAAGATAATCCACCATTATTCTATTAATCTGTTTGATAAGCGCAGTTAAGCTCAAATTCATAAGTACTGAGAGGTCTCAAAAGAGCATACTACTTTAAAAACCATATTATTACCTTCCTTTTCAAATAATTTCTAATGTTATTTTCCCCTGAAATTGTCCCAAATGATCCCTCTTGATCTGTTAACTTGTACTATCTCTGCCTAACTTCATAATATCCAGAGTCTCAATATCTGTAGAAGCATAGTTGTTTCCTAAATTCTTAAAGAGTGAAAAAGAAACCTTAATTGATACCAATGATAATATTTTTTTTTTATTTATTTGTTTTTGCCATTATTGTGAGTTATTGTGATTTAATGCAGAATAATGAGATAATATTCAAAGAATCAGACTTTGTTTAATCTTCCAAGCAAAGATTTTAATAAACACAAGATCTTAATTCCACAAAATAAATGAGACGATTCTACAGTTATTTGAAAGCCCATGTAGGTGTGTTGCCATTTGCTATGATATCTGGAGGCATTCTAGGATTCACTATCAAAGCAGAAATTTCAAAACAAAGAGAAAGAGAAGAATGGTTATAAATGCAAGAGTTTCGTAATGAATTGAATGTCAACGCTATTAAAGGATTGAAACAAGATGCGTAGTACATACGTCTCTCAGATTTACCTGACACAGTGAAATTTCATGATAAAAGTGGCTAGAATGTCATAGCAACCTAACGTGATCTAGCTACTGGGTTGAACTTCGTGATTCTAGGCTAGCTTGAGGATAATTAGTTTCTCACGAAATTCCATCAATTTAAGTCATTCTTGGAGAAACAAAAGGCACATCACACAGAGAGAGTAGCTTAATATGTGAAAGAAACCAAAGACAACATAATTGACAGGTCCACAATGGATTTAATAGACTATAAGCTCTATCCGATTATCCTTAATTCATCTGAGCATTAACTTCGAGGGAGCGATACATTCTATTATGCTGATGAAAGCACTTTTAGGAATTTTCTAGATGTGTTTTAGACAAATTAAGCATATATCATTGGAGAATAAAAGAGTGTTGGATTGCTTCTTGATCTGAATCTGCCGTTCATTGATTTAGAGCAACAGATTGTTGGATTTACGATTCTCTAGGCTGCTTATATTGCAAGGAGAAATGAGTTCAATATTGGTTTAGAAGAATAAGATAAAAATAGAAAAGATACACAAAATCAAAATATTAATAGTATTTCAAATGTCTAGTCAAAACAAGAATGATTCGGATAACCAACTGAAACCAAAAATAATTTCTTTTTAATGAGAAAAATAAATTGTTAGTTGCATGTTTATTTAGTGATTTATGATTTTTTAGTGAAAGTTGTTGAAGTCCCTAGCTTGTTTTGCAAATAACAATAGAGAAATCGACATAGATTTAGCTGTGATCATTTGAATTTAAATATTTGTTTGGTGTGAATATGTGCCTTATTATTGTATATTCAAACAATTACTCTTCATAATCTAGTGTGCAAGATGATCAAATTGAAGTTTGTTAGGACATATTTTGATTCTCAAAAAGAAAAAAAAGTGATTTTTAGTGGATCATTTCATTTTTTATTTAACTATTCAGAAATGAATTCTCTTGATTCTGATGTTGAACTTTTTCAAAAATGATCAGGCAATTGAAAGAAAGAGCTTTCTAAAAATTGAAAAAAAAGGTTTTTAAGTTTAGATTCGAAGAATATAGTGTAACTGTTTCTTAAAATAAAATAGAACAGTTATGATTACATTATGAAAGTAGTTCATTTTTTCATTAATTTTGTGAGTTGAATTAATTACGTGTTTTTCATTTTGGAGGTGGAAAATGAAAAGAAATTAGACAGCCTACATCCCAGCTTACATTATAAAACAGAATTATACCATCAAATTATCAAAAGACAAAAACAAGCCTTCTTAATTGATCTGTGTTTTCATAAACAGATTCAAAATTAACATTTGAGAAAATCAAGCAAAATAGTGAAAAAATGATGAAAAAATACACTAAAATGAGGGTTAAATAGTGTTTCAAAAAGTAAATACTAGAGGGAAGGGGATTTAGGGAATTCAACCCATAACATAGCATATCTTACAGGGGGGAAAGAGAATTGGAGAACATGAATAAATAATCACTCATAGATTATTCAAAGCAACGGCATGGTTTTGTTTGGTTTCAAATAGCATCCCAAACTAATTTACTTTTCCCACGAGTTTGATCAACCAAATAGACCATAACAATATCAAGAATGCACTCTATTTGTAATTAAAATCTTAGATTTTTTAAAAAGAAGTAATGGATTTTTTAAAGCTTAAAACTTAAAATTTCTTCTAGATAAAATACAAACAAATTGAAATTTTATGTGTCTGCATTTGTTACAAATATGTATCTAGTTATTGTTTAAATCTGAAAAAGGAACATGATGATTTTTATTATGAAAATACAAATTCTTTTCTCATAGAACTTCGATACGTAGATATCCAATGCAAATCAAAGCAGGTCCTATGATCATTCCGAACCAGAAAAGATAATTTCCTTTGGTTTTTCCCTTGAGGGATTTGGTAATAGCAAAAAGGGGAATCTATTAAAGCATAAACACAGTCATAACTGGCTTAACTGTGCGGAAGAGCAAACAGAATACCCATTCATGTAGAATTGCACTGTATATGAAAGTGATAACTTGAGAGACTTTGCGAGAAAATCCACGGTTTTTCAGACATTCTAAGTAGACGTGCTAATAGAGGAACGTATGAACAGGTCTATTCCACTTCCTGTTTATAATTAAAAAGAATAAAGAATGAGTTACTCGGTTTTTAGGGAATAATAAAAACAAAAAACTGCAAAAAAACCTTGATTTATTTGTCTATTTACCTATTGTATTCTTCAAATGTTGTGGAATTCCACCAATCTTGATAAAATTCCCTGTCCGCGAATCTCGTGATTTCAGCGAAGACATTGAGAATGTTCTCAAAGACAACCCAGAAAACAACAATTTATAAGATCGTGAAGGGGAAAATTGTGTTCAACATTGTCTCAAACCAATAAGCTTGATTGTCTCTGTCTTTGTCAAGATAGGGAATGAGATGGTCACAGCAGACAAAATATCCGAATACAACCCCTAAAATTGTCATCATCGATTTATACACTATGAACATGTAATCGATTGATTTATTTCTTGGATACGTATGTCTGTAGACTAGCACAGGCATCCACATGTAGAGTGTGAAATTCTCAACACTAATATTAGCTGGATAAGCAGGGTCTTTTTGTTTTCTGTATTGAGAGTTCATAACTCTGTAGGAGTGCATTTTGAAGTAATGTGTGCACGAGACAAATGTTAAGAACAGCACGTGAGTAAGGGCCCAGTCTCTCACGTGGGAGATGTACATTGTGTATCCGAAAAGAGAAATCTCACAGATGTGCTAAAGAATTCTGCATAGATTCTCACTGTAACCTTTTAAGATTGCTTTTTAGAATCCCAGACAGACATATGTGAAGGCATAATAAATTGGCCAATGGAAAATGCAGAGAAACAAATCTTTTTTGAATAAGTTATAGAACACCAGAGGGAATACCTCTCCGTTTTTGATATATCTCAGAATAGGATCCATTCCTAGGATAAAGAACCCAAACATGATGCCTGCTACGTAGAATCCTTTGAATGGCGATTTGTTTAGCTGTGAACCTTCATTCCAATCGTCGAGGATGGAATATCTTGCAATAAATTCTTGTTTATTTTCTGATTCCTGAGATGATTCTTTTTTCAGCTCAGGGATATTCTTCTCAACTTCTTAGCCATTAGTAGATTAATGATGTTACTATTCCCTAGAACCTCCCTTTCGATTTACAATAGTTCCAGTCACCATTTTTTTTTTGCTTTAGTTTTTTTTTCTATTTCTTTTGGAACTAAAAATTTCAGTAAATGTATGCAAATAATTATTAATACCCTTCAAGATCCCCCCCCCCTCCCCAGATTAATATACAATAGCTTCTTCCTTTTTCTTACTTAATCATCAGATCTTATCGGTATGTAAATTACTTAGCATATTTCTCTTATCTTAACATTTCATTTTTTAAGCCAGTTAGAATTTATAAGATTAGGCTTTTTCGGGCGTACATTCCCTTCAATTATTTCTCCTCAATTTGCTTCATTAAGCCCCTAGCTTCTTCAGCATATTTTTCAAAATGTCTATACTGAATTCAAATAGACCATTTATCACTCAATTTTGTCTTAAAAAAATTAGAATCACTTCCCCACCTCATAAAAGTGTTCTACCTGAAGAGATTACAGTTTTTTCCCATAGCAATATTTGTCTTAATTTTTTTCTCCTCGCCCTTATAATATTATCTCTCCAACTCTAAATCTGTATCCCCACTCTTCCCTTACTGAGTTAAACAATCCTCTTTTTTTATATAAATTCCAAATTTGTTTCACCCAGAACAAAATACATTTCTAGTGGATATTAATTTTTTTGGAAAAATCAAAATCTCTCATTAGAACATCACTGCGAGAGGAAATCTCTTCAAGATTATCTTTTTTTGTACTATCCATAGCTCGAAAAGAAGACTAATTTCGTATGGGTCTCAGAAAAGATTGAATAAAACTCCATCATTATTTATCTTCTTCAAAATCACAACTAACCTCATCCTTGTCACTTTCTTCCAAGATTAACAAAATAGCATAATAGTTTTATTTTTCTTTTTTTATTCTTTTATGCGATGAAAACTGAGTATTACCTGTTTTCTTTGATTATTTGTAAGTATTTGACGTCATTTCTATTATTATTTTTTTTGGAGTTGCATCTTTTTAGATTTATTTTATTTACAACAGAGACTTACTGCTCTTTTAAAAATATTTTCATTATTGTTGAGATTTTATTATTAATTTTCTTACATTCATTTTTATTAGTGATTTTTAGTTGAAAACAAGTACTATTTCATATTATTTTGATGCTTGTTGTATTCCAAAAAACTTGGTTTTCATTTTGGAAAAATTGATTAAGAAGGTTCAATGTTAATTATCTTTTTCTGATTGTATCAAATCTTTTTATTAAGAGGATAACTAAGGTCACTTGAACAAGATGGCAAATAAAGTAATTCATTGTTATTCATTGTTTCTTGTTTCTTTTGAAAATACAGTTAGTGACATGTAAAATGTATTAGTTAATTGTGTATCTTAGATGATTAAATTTCTTTAAATCTAAAAAAAATCAATAGATATTCATCATTTATGTATTATTTTTCTTCTTTCAAGTTTTAAAAGTACCTCTTCTAAGTAAACCCCCCTCCAGCCTTCACAGCAGAATTTTCAAATCTAAAAAGCAATCAGTACAATGAACTCAACCTTGAATACTTATTAGAACAGAGCATTTGCACAAAATATATAATTGTTGCAGATATTACGAATCTCTCTAATCTTATTTGTGCTAATTGGATCATCCACTCTACAAAAGAAAAAATTAAGTATTGAGAAGAGGATATCTTAAACTATCATAAATTAAAAAACATAAAGTTAATAACAATTCTTTAAAATAATAAGATTTGTTTATTTTAATTACTAAAAGCGAAGAAATAATTAACTGTAAACAGAAGTCAACTTTTAAGTAATAAATGATATGATATGAAGATCGATTTTCACTATCCTTCTAGAATAAAAACATGAAACATTTAAAACAGTTGATTTTTTAACTTTTTTTTTCATAATTTATGGCGTATCTAGAAGGATATTATTATTCTTTTACAGAACTTTTTACTGAAGATTTAAGAGAATTTTCTTGAATGATTTTGGCCGGATCTCAAATAATCATACTAATTCTTTTAGTTAATCATGCTTAATTCATTATCTACCACTAAATTATCAATTAATAGCTTATTTTTTCACTCTTCTTAGGTCGTCATTAACTCTAGAAATATTTCAATAAATCTTAGTTTGTTCTTTTCACTGCAGATCGAATGTAAAGTTGGAGATTTCCTTTGTGAGTTTAATTTTTTTCTTCTTTTTCAGTTGATTTCTAAAACAAAAAGAAAAAAGTGTTAATTTTTGATTGGGGAAATAATCAAATCTCAAAAACAATAAGATCCATCATAAACTAATTAATTATCCTTGTTGAATAACACAACGACGCATAGGTAATCCAGAAATGAATGAAAATAATAAGAGTAATATCATGAGTAACTCTAAACCTAAGAGGAATTCAACCATGCGGATTTAAACTGAGCTAGATTTCTCATTTGAATCGTAACTAGGGATTCCATAGAGCTACTCCACTCGCACACATTCAAAACCTTTAATGGCTAACGGCACACCATTCCGACGTTTTCTTGTACCATAATCAACAGACGTTTTCAAGAAAACAGTTGTTGGATTATCAGTCAAGGGAAGTGAATAGCCGCTATTACCTCTTAGCACAACTTCATCGAAAGCAAAAAGGAAAAAACATCTCAATTATGAAATGATCCTTGCTTCGGAGTAACAACCATCTAACCATGAATAGCCATAATAATAAAAAACAGAGATAATCCCTATTAATAGCAGTTAAAAGTAGCACAGCAGTAGTTCCCTTGATCAAGAATCAGAATAACAAAAACAAATGAATTCCTCAAACTCGAAGAGGCAAGCATCTCCAGTACGCTCATCAAATTAACCCGATTCAAATACCAATCAACAGAATTCCACTCCTTCTTAGGAATAAAAACCACAACAATACCTCCCAATAATGGAAAATCAGTAGTAGAGATCTAAATCAAGTGTTCTTTAAAAAACAAAGAATATTATCGCCAAAATATATTGCAATAAACAAGATCAAATGAGGTTATTCTATGAGAATTCAGTTGTTCCTAAGAATAGTAGAATCAGAAAACAACCGCAATTTCAACAAAACTAACGCCAAAATAGTCCACCATCTAAACCATAAAGTCTTGAGAAAAAGAGTCGCAGTGGATCTTCTCCATTTAATTATCTCCCCATCCGTCCGCTCAGCGTCTGTACTTCATTTCACACACACAAATTATTTAAGAGACTGTAAAAACTCGAACTTTTAAAAAATTTCTACCAAGGATTTTAAGATAATTCTCAGGAAATTGCAGTTTAGTTTAGCTGCATAAGCCCCCCCCATCCTCCAATTTGATAATCAAACATATGATTTTTCTTTTTTACTTTAAATTTTTCTTGGATTACTTATCTTTTTGTGGATTTCCGTCCAATCCATCCAAAGGTCCAAATAAACTACTCGAGAATGTATCAGCAAACGATCACTAGAATTCTCATGTTCTTTAAGAAAAACAAAATCAAGAAGCAATTGTATCTTCCTCAGAAATAGTTGGATAAAATAATATCGAAGATGATAAAAAACGGTCAGCTGCTTATCAACCACGATAAAGGAAAGTACTCCATGGTCTTCAACCCTACTCCAATTTAATTGGATCCTCTTCATTTCAAGTAATTTTTGTTAATTTGATAATTTAAATTATTTTATTCGTTTTTGTTGCTGTTGGTAATATATTTGTTCGATTGTGTTAGTTTGAGCAAGTAGAGCTAGGTAGCAACTATGAGAATACTCGAAAATCTAAATTGCCACTTAAGAAGCTGAGTTAAAACGAGAATCTATCAACATCTGCGAGTTTTAGTAGTGGAAGTGCATTTTATAATCAGAACAAAGATCTTAAGAAAAACAACTAATAAACATCCGAAGAGAGAAAATTGCTTTCAAATAACATAATAACAACCCATAGTCATGACCGCAGTAAGCTAAACGATTTCTTTACTAGGACATCATCGAAGTTTGCTGAGAGTGCACGAAGAAGTGGTTTAGATTTGTTTTCAAAATCACCTTCTAACAATGAGGATAGCATAAATCGACATAAAAACCCAAGCAATTATCTTCAAAATAGAGGAGAAATGTTCCGTTCGACTACTTCTTCGTCTAGTCATAACAATAATTGCTTTTCATCAAAGGAAATATTTGAAAATTCTCTTAAAAATAACAGCAATAAGATGATTTACTAAAATGACCACTCTCATAAACGAAGTGAAAGTAGCTATTCTAAGAAAAACTAATAGAACAATAATACCTCTAGTAGCGTGTAGGAACAGAGACAGGGTTTGATGGAATCACTCGAACGATTGAGTGTTAATAAATTGAAGTAATTAAAGTAAATGCAGTATGATATGACTGAAGATGAATGGAATATGTTTGAAGATCGATTTCCTTCTGAGTATGTCAAACTCAAAGCCCTTGGGAGAGGTGGGTTCTCGATTGTATGGCTTGGATAGCATAAAACAACAAGAATACATGTTGCTGTGAAGTAAATATCTTTAATGAACATTCATTAAACTTAAAGAAACGAACTCTGGTTGTGTGGAATATTTTTTGAGCACGGGAGAGTTAAGCCAATGTTTCAAAATGCGAGAGGAATAAACAATTTGCTGCAATTACTAAATCAGGAGTGCACATCGTAGGATACGTTTCTGGTGTATGAACTCGCAGGATTCTCATTAGGAACGCATCTTTATACACTTAAAATTCATCAAGGTTCCTAAAAGAAAAATACAGATAAATCAGCTAATTCACCAAGTAATAGCACTTCCAATAATTCACAGAGACTCTACAAAGTAAAGAAAAGAGAGAGATTTAGAGTTTGTTATGCTGTTTTGTATTATAACTTCCCTACCCTTTGATTTAGATAGAGTATCACAAGATGTATTTAGCAATGCAGAGTGACTTGAAAATATTAAAGAAGATCATCATCGAAGTCAGTTCTGCTATTGAGCTGCTCTCAAGCTTGAACATCGTTCATTCCGATGTGAAAACTGAAAATATTATATTATCTGTGAAGCACTCAGAAGAAAATCAATCATACACACCATTTGGTGTAAAATTAATTGACTATGGATCAGCGTTTAGTTTCAGTAGCTTGAAGAATTTCGCTATGGCCACACCTGAGTATATGGCTCCTGAGATTCTTAATTATATTCTGTAAACGTCACGTAGCGATTACGATAGGAGACTCATGGAATATCTAAATAACTATAAATAAGCTTATGTGATAGATGTATGGAGTTTAGGATGTGTGCTGCTTGAGATTGTGCATGGACTTCCATTGTGGATGTCATTGCAAACGGTTATTCCGAAGAGTTAGAAAGAGAAAAATGATCGTAATTTAGAAGAAAATAAGGATTCTAAGGAGTAATTACGAAAAGAGTAAGATTAAGAGAACGAAGAGTAATCTGAAGAATAAGAATGGAATATTTAATGCGGTCTGTTTGCAGTGAAAGATAGGGTTTTCTCATAGATTATCGCTAAATAGCTGGATGTTGTTTCATAATTAGATTCTGTGATAACTAAGTAGAATTTCTCAGGAATTGTGCTAGATGAATAGCTGACTGCAGCTCTCAAAGGGATGCTACAAATCAACCCAGCTAAGAGGCTGTCTCCTTCGGAGATAATTGCAATTCTTCAAAATGAAACGAAATGAGTTATGAGATAACAAGTATCACGAGAAATTGATTTAATTAAGATTGATATTTTCTAACTTGTGGCTAAAATGAAGCTATTTCATGTTGAAAGCAACTTGATTTTGTGATTATTTGTTAATGTTAGGGAATATTTTATTATTTTAATAGGATTCTTGCTAAACCAATATTGATTATTGGAAGGTTTCTTAAGCAATTTGCTGTGGCAATACGTGTAGGTAGCTCAAATTACCGCAGTTCAAACCCCAAGCTTAGCTTTTGGAAAGGCATTTCAATGAGTTAATTAATAAATTGAGTTAGAATAAGAGAAAAAAAGAAGAAGAGAGAGAGAAATATAATACTAAAGTAATCTCGCCGTGCCAGAATCCAATGTAAATGGAGGAACAGTTATTGCATGCTAGCTAATTTCAGGAACACATTCAGTAAATCCTTCAAGCGATCTAGTAATCGGGTGTGCAAGATGCATTGCCATATATACTATGCGCAATACTCTTCCCGATTGTCAGTTTGCTATGCTACCATGCTGGGGCGAAAAAAGAAAGTGGGACAATGCTAAGCAGTAAGCTAAAGAAAAAGCTTGAAGAACTTGATATGGGGACTTAGATTTATCATGTTTAGATACTGAATTCGAAGAGAGCGCTGGATAAATCATATTATCTGCTGATAATACTGTCATTCCCGATTTTTGGGTTTGTTGCGTACTAATGTCTGTTAGAAGATTATTAAGATATATTGGTGATTGTTTCACTGTCTGCATGGTTGCTGCTACTGTTTGGGACATTCTACTACAGGAGATATCTGCATAAATCGATAGAGAAGTACACACGCAAGATCTAAGAAGATAAAAATCAATAGAATACGATTGTGTAGAAGCTACTTGGTGAAATGTCAGATAAAATGAAGAAAATACTATGTAAAAGAGATTCAAAAAGAAAGGAATTTGTTAACAAGGTCAATTAAACTCATTATTTGTTTCATTATGGTTTCAAGGTGACATGCTGTCTTAGCAGATAGTACGGGAATCAGAAGCGGACAAAGATCAAATCAAAAGACAATATGAAGGGAAATTAAAAGCTTTGCAGATTGAGTTGGATTTCAAGAAGGAACACATGCAGAAACAATAAGAATCACAACTGCAAGTGATCTAATAATAGCAATAGCAGTAAGCACAGCAGAGTCTACTTAAATAACAATTTCAGTAGCAGTAATAGTAATTCTAAGCTGGACCCTGCAAGACTGGTATGTGTCCTAAGAAACGTAAGTTGCTGAAGGAGAAACTCAAGAGGAACGAATGGTTTATTAGAAATCTTTCGGAATTCGCTTGGTGTCAAGTTTGTGCTTCTAACATGTTTGAAGACCCTTCTAACTCATTCATTAACGAATAAGAATGCAGTGAAAATCAGCCATCGATGAATTTAGACGATTCAATGATGAACGTACTGTCAAATCTCACTGATGAGTCAAACGATGCTGGATTTTTGAAAGATGAAAAGGAAGTGTTCAATAGATTGAAGGATTAGAATCACAATGGAGGATAAGTTATCAGAAGTTCTTGTTAGAGTGATTGTCTGAATAAGTATTTCTTTTTGTGTAAGAGAATCGGTGAAAAGTACAACTAATGGACTGAATTGATTACTTCGTTCGAGCATAAATACAAGTAAGAAAAAAGGAAACTCAAGGAGATCAGTAATGCTAATAATGGCAGTGGTTCTGTAAAATTGATTGAATCTGCTAACAATGCCAACCTGAATAACTAGAATAAGCTAGAACTGCAGTGAAAAAAACCATAAAATAACTGGAATCCAATGATATGATGTTGTGTATTTTTTTGTGATAACTCTCCCAGGATTTGTTCATTTATTTTTTATTTTGCTAAATGCTATTTTCTATGATCTTTTTATTGTTTATTTTATTTAACAAAAAAAACCTTAATTAATACGCACTTAATGGCTTGAATGTTTGTGTCTTAAGTATTATCAAGAAGAAGTTTATTCAGCTGCACTAGATCAGCTCTTTTTAAAAGAAAATTTTTATTTTACTATTCTTTTATTAGATTTAATGCTCTTTTTTTTGTTGTTGAAAAATTGATTATTTTCAAGTAATTAATTATCATTTTTAGATTTTCGGCAGTTAAATATCAGGATTTGCAAGCTAAATTCAAACAGAATTTGATAGACTTACATTGAAATGTTAAAGATTAAGATTTGAATTGATAGGTCAACAGCAAAACAAAATGAAAAAATCTACATGATTGGCTTACGTATGATGTGAAAAATTGGAAAATTATTGATATTATATTTTCCAGCAAGCAGTAAAGTAATGCATATGTTCATGTATTTATCTATTTATCTTTGTAAGGAGTCTTCAAAAGAGCCCTTAATAATATTTTGCTTGATTCTCTTGTGAAAGGGCAAATTAAGAGAGAGGTTAAATAAGAGAGAGCAAAGACTCCCAAAGAAAGAAATCAAATAGGAAAGGATGCTAGTTTAAAAGCAATGAACATTCAGAGAGCTGAAAAAAGACTCTTTAGAAATAAGGCTTTGGCAATTCAGAAGAAGAATGGAAGCATATAAAAATAAGAGAAAGAGAAGGAGACAAACGATGCCATTTTATGCAATGGAAACTTGATAGATCAAAATGAAAAGTTTGTATTTCTTTCCATTTGTAATGGGTCCAAGTGTGAATTGAATATTAATGAAATTCCCACATGCTAATGGGTAAATCAATCGGTGAGTTAAAACCAAAACAAATAAAATTAAAAAAGAAACAAACCCCCAAAAGGACAAAAGAGCGAAAAGAGAGAAGATGTTTGACAAGGTTGTTGTGATCGATGCTAAGGCACATATGTTTGGTCGTTTGGCCTCTTACGTCGCCAAGGAGCTCTTGAGCGGTTAGAAGGTTGTTGTTGTCAGAACTGAAGGCATCAACATTTCTGGATCTCTCTTCAGAAACAGAGTTAAGTTCCAAGAATTCCTCAACAAGAAAATGAGTCACAATCCAAGAAGAGGTGTGTAGCATTTCAGAGCTCCCTCAAGAATGTTCTGGAAAGCCGTCAGAGGAATGATTCCACATTTGACTCCCAAGGGAAATGCAGCTCTAGGTAATTTTTGAAGATAATATGTCAATTTGTAATTTTAGAAGAAGAAAAACAACTCAAAACAAATAGTTTAACTACCTACCACAGGCACACACACACACACAAAACCCTATATATTTACACATACTCAGAACTATTACTGATAATTTATGATAATAACTGAGAAGAATAAATTATGAATACTTGAGGGAGTTAGGGGAAGCGTAGCCCCATATAAGTGTATTTTTTGCTTGAAAGAGTTATAATAATTCAGCTAATTTGAAAGCGTTGATAGAAGCATGTTCCAACAAAAACAACTTTTTAAATAAATCCCAATTTTTTAACTAAATTTCTAACTTGACTTTTGACTTAATAGAGAGACTAAAAGTCTTCGAAGGTGTCCCAACCCCTTACGACAGAGTGAAGAGACAAGTCGTCGTTGATGCTCTTAAGGTCCAAAGACTCCGAAACTCTAGACCTTACTGCAAACTTGGAGATCTCAGCAACTCAGTCGGCTGGGCTAAATAGACCCTCGTCGAGAAACTCGAAGCCAAGAGACAAGCTAGAGCCACCACCTATTTCCAAAAGAAGGTCAAGGAGCAAGATGCCAGAAAGAAAGCTCTCGGCCTCCCTGCTAACAAGGCTGTTCTCGCCGAACTCGCCCAATACGGATATTGATTGCTTTTCTATTCCCCTATATAATCGCACATATGTACTTTTTTAGCTTCCACAGAAGGAACATATGGCTCTATGCAGCATTATATCCCTCTATTTAAACTCTCTGTAATTCTTCAGACTCACATATCCCCCCTTTTTTTGGGTTGAAAAACAATTTCTAAATTTTTGGTTTCAAATTTAAAGTTTAAACTCAATTTTCGTTTCACGTTCTTCTCAAAACTTAGACAATTATTACACTGTTTCTTTCATTTGAAAATGGTACTTTATTGCTCTACCATTCTTATTCAGAAATCCTTGGATTTCTATTGGTTTATCCACAAAACAGATCAAATATCTGGGAGATTTGTGAGATATTTTTTCACTTTTTAAGAAGAACACTCCTAAAAGCTTGCGGGAGTGGGAGGAAGGGGGGGATGTGATAAAGATAAGATTATTTTAAACCAAGCGGAGAGTGTGGGATCACAAAAAATTTTAGGAAAAAAAAAAAACCACAAAGAAAAATGATCGGCTAGTTTGACGACCTACCGCAACCTACTCACAGTGACAACGAGGAAAACGACGATGATATTCTGGCTTCTGAAGGTCATCAAGGGATCCCTCCAGTCGGTGAGGATGATGAAGAAGGAGAAATTTCTGGGGAAGATTTTGGGCAGCAGCAAGAACATAATTAGTCCAATGCATTCAAAAGAAAACAACAGATGTTCCTAGGGAAAAAGGATAAATTCAACAAGAAATATATGCATGAAGAAGCAAAAAGCATGAACGAAGACATCGATGAATATGATGATGATGCTGAATATGAAGAAGGAGAAACAGATGATAAGACTCTAATAAGTCAACCAGCTTAAGTACTTCAATAATAAAAAAAATTCCCTACACAGCAATAGTAACAACAACAACAATAGTAGAATCCTCATAAAAGAAAAAAACTAGACGCAAATAATAGCTATGCTGCCAAACATCACGAAAATCAGCCCGGCAAGCAATTCTAGAATTATCGCAGAGAATTTGCTGCTGAAAAGAAAGACCATTCCAAGTAAATCAACAAGGCAAAAAATATTAATGCTCATGTAGAAGATCTCACTTTCGAAGAAGCTGAAAGGCTACTGGAGGCTTGGCGTCAGACTAGCTTCATTCAATTTAACAATTGGGTAATGGATTAACTTGGATTCTGTATATTTTAGTAGAGGAAAATGAGTTAAATATGGGATGTAATGCAGAAAGCGCATGCTGCTCAGCTGATATTTATTGGGTTCTTTGTTTTGAATTTAATTTTTTCTTAATTCAAATTTGAATTCACCGCGCGTATCCACTTTCTCTCTTGCACCGCATTCAAGGTTTCGATGTGAAGCAAGGGAATTGAGAATATTATTGGTTATTTAAACCTTTTAATGTGCTAATTAATGCTCTGAATCTGTCTAGGAGGTTGCTGATTCAAGAATTGATAAGAAGATATGTTTCTTCCTTTCTTATTACTCATTTCCAGCTGAAATTCTATGATATTTCAATTACAAAGAATATATTTTTTAACAAAATGAAGGTTTTCCCTTTTGGATGATCTTTAAATTGCTAATTTTTACTATTTATTTATCCAGGTGTAAGTCTCAAAAAGTTCTTTGAGATAAGAATTCACAGCTCATCAAAGTGGACTCGGTGAAAAGGGAGAGAAGAGTGCTTAAATCACTGGGTTCAGCTGCAATCTCACTTTAACATTCAATAAACACAGACATGGAATTATTCATGATTTTGTAGCTGTTGGATTTGGAAAGCGTAAACAAGATGCTAAGAAAATGGCTCTAGAGAGGTTAGTCGTAGATTTGATTTAAACTGGAAGTATCAAGCTTGGTTTACGGGATAAGAAATTCACTCTCGAAGAAAATGTACCTTAAGTCAAAGAAAATGTGTACTTCCAGTAGGTCGCTAAGCCCAAACCGAGAAGTGATTTCGAAGAGAAACTGTAAGAATCCAATCTCAAGCGAGCAAGAAAAATAGCCAAGAAATTACAAGAGTGCCTCAAGAAACAAAACATCGCAGAAGCTGTCAATTGTCTTAGAGAAATATCTAAGTTTAAGCAGTTGGAGTGGAACGAGGTAACAAAAAAAATCAGGGAGAGGAGGGTTTTTCTGCTTTATTTCCCAGGGAAAAAACTAATTTTTTTCGATATTATTCATAATTTTAACACATTCTTGACTTTTTATGTGATTTTTACTCTGGGTAGATCTCATTTATCTGGTCGTACGGAGTCGTGAAGCAAAATTCAGTGCTACTCTAATAAGTGCTCGATGTGATTAACAAGAGACCTGTTGGGATAGAAGGTGCACTTTAGCCAACAATAAATGCTTCTAAATTGGGAGATGATGTGATTCAATCCAGCAAGGACTTTCTGAATAAATACGATGAAGACAAGGTCAAGTAGAAACTCTTCTTGCATTATGGTATAACTAGGCAAAAATCAACTAATATCCATGATATCTACGACTCAACTGCTATTGAATTCGCTGAAAAAGAAATATGTAAGTTCAAGTCATTTGAAATCCATATTTTAATATCTTTATTAATATGAAATAACAGTAACGAGTGGGCTCCCTCCGTTTAATGAAGAAGAATTCGGAAGGGAACTCATCAGAGATCCTTTCGCTAGAGATCTTCAAGATATACTTATCCCACTGACAAATGCTGAAACTGTTGCAGCTGGAAGTACTTCTCCTCTTAGGACTGTCTACGAGAAAGCTCAGAAATGGCCTATGAGATACGTTGCTCGTCCATTGGCAGACAACGAGAAAGAAGAGGACCTTGATGGTGATGAGGATCTTTCCATAGCGAAATTGCATCCTAAACTGAAATTCCTGAAGGATTTTGACGTAAACAGCTCAAATTATCAAAAGGTCTCTCAGGCCAGTAAACTTTATTTTCTTAAAAAAAATAAAAAAATAATGAAAATAATTCATTTATTTAAACTTTTTAAAAATAAAGTCTTTGGTAATAAGTCCACAGTTAGCTCAACACGAAGAGATAATGCTGTACCTGCTGTGTTAATTGATGAAATGTATGAATCGTTGATTTTCTCGGGAGATCGCTAATTCTCCTTGGAAATCGCTGAAAAAATATATACTCAACTCACTATTGAGGCATCAGGATTTGTTCATGAAAGTTCAGCTGATTATTATTCCCACAAGTAGAATCTCATTATGACAGAAACTATTGATAGTTTGTACGAGGCAATTTCAAGCAGAAATGTAGTCGAATATATCTGCAACCTTAACGGGAGGATTGAGAAGATCGGTACAGCGCATAACTATGATGTTATTGCACTCACACCTCATGAAACTCAGGATTTCATTGAATAAAAAGTCGTTAAAAGGTTCGTTATTTAATACTAATTTTCTCTCATTTGATTATGATTTTCGTTCTTTATTTATTTTCCAGCTGTAAGTTCGATGTAAGAGATACATAACATACAATCGTCGAAGGTGATGCAGTTATTTTAACTTCCTTCTTCCGTCCTACCTACGATAGACCCGTTTTAGATGTTGAGAGCTCTAAACTTGCTGCTTTCATCAACACAAGATCTAAAACTACTAAAGACAACAGGGATTTTATTCATAATATTACTGAATTCGGAAACATTGTTGAATTTGCTTTAATAGCGTCTGTGCGAGAAGTGACTAATGAAGGCAAAAAAATCAAACTTTTTGTTGTGCCTTCAGCTGAATAGTCCAAGAGCTTAATAGCGGATGAAGGAAGAAACTGGAAAATCACTAAGGTATTCTCCCGAACTGCTCACGAGAGAATGCATGAAGCGCTGAAGGACCTTTGTTTTAATCAATACGCTGTCCATCCATTTATTTTGCATAGTCTCTGCACTCCAGTAGGTGAATCATCGAAAGCCATCCGTCGTCTCACATCCTCCGATAAATACAAAGGTAATTAGGAACTTAAAATACTTTTTTTTTATAATTAATTTGCTTTTGTCCTTCTTCCTTCAGCGACGAATACGAAGACTCAACTAAACGCTGAGCAGCAATTAGCTGTCGAAAAAGCAGCATTGAATCGAGTGACGTTAATCCAAGGTCCACCAGGCAGTGGGAAAACAACAACAGGTGTCGAAATCGTCCTTGAATGGCTGAGATCTTCTAATTAACCGATTCTTGTCACTGGAGAGTCCTAATAAACAGTGAATACTTTCTACTAGGAACTAATCAAAGCTAACGTTAAGGCAGTTGAGATTGGTCCTGGATTTGAAGATAGACTAGATAATCTCAACAACTAAATGGGGATGAAGGGTGATAATTTCTTAGTAGACTAAATTTGGAATGCTAAAGGATAGAGGCAATAACAGCCTTTTTATACTAATAAATCCAACGAACCCATACCTTCATCGATGAAGTTTTTAATTCTTAAGAAAATGCTCAGGGAAGCATTAGTTGTTTGTTGCAGCTGTTAAAGTGTCATGAGTGACTATCTTAAGGGACTGCACTTCACTCGAGTCATCATTGACTAGGCCAACACTGTCCCAGAACATCTCGCATTGCTTCCGTTACATAAACTCTGCAATTAACTTGTACTTATTGGTGACCACATGCAAGCAGCCCCGACATCGATTTCGCTGTTTTCATAGTCTAAAGGGTCTTGCATGAGTCTTTACGAGAAACTCATAACCTAAGGGTTCTAACCTCATTTACTTAAAACTCAATATAAGCTTGCAGAGAACTAAATGGCATTTTCGTCAAGATATTTCTACAATAATCTTCTGGAAAGTGGAAACTTTGATGATTCCAGATAAGAACTCCGAGGTTTCCCATGGCCGAATCCAGCTGTGAAGACATGTTTTGTCTTCGCCAGAGGGAAAGAATAAGCAACGTAAATTGTAGATTAGCTTCAAAATACCAAAGAAGTTGAAGTTGTAACGGAAGTTATCCTCCAGCTGCTCAAGGCAGGTTATGTTCGTTCAAATGAGATAGGAGTGCTGACAACATTTGAAGAATAGAAACGCCGTCTGAGAACTGAAATCAACACGCAAGCAAGAGTAAACAACAATCATGATAATAGAGGAATAACTGTTTTCAATTATTTTTCAGAATTTTAATGTACTTTTTTTGTTGATTTTCTTTAAAGAAATTTCCAGGACTGTTTGGTCTCTCGATGGACGAAACAACAAGAATAACCAAACATACAACACTTTTTGACATAGAGACTCTAGATAACGCATCGACTCTAGAGAAAGATCTCATTATTTTCTCACCTGTCCGCAGCAATAAGCATGTAATTAGAGATTAACTTAAATTATAAATATCTAAACAAAATCATAATCTCATTATTGTGTATGTCATTTTGTTGAAACAGAAAGCAATGGGCATATTAAAAGATCCTCGACTCTTGAATCAAATTCTCTGGAGTGGCAAAAAAGGTCTCATCATTGTAGGTAAAGCAAACGCTTATTGAAATTGCTATTTGTGAATAACTCTCATTACTCTTATTTCAGCTTTAAAATAAACTAACTAACTTTTCAAAAAATAAAAATTTCTATTTTAGGTGATATCGAAACACTTGCCAGCGATCCTCATTGGAAGGAGTACATCAAATGGGCTAGGCTAAATAATCTTGTGCTCTGCTATTGCAAATGATTAGATCATATTATTCCCATATGTAGAGTTGTTTATTATTTTGAGTTTATTTTATAAAAATTATTAATCTATTTAGTTATTATTAAAATATCGTAAAAATAATTTCTAAGGTTATTTATGATGACTTAGAAAATATGTGAATCATTCAAAGCCGTGGTTCTACTTTGATTTAAAAAAAATCAATCTGTTGATCTCCAATATGGGTTCAGTAGAAAGGCTGAAAATATCCCTAAAAAGAGCTAAATTAGTTTAACGATAGTAAATTTCAGTAATTTACAAATCCACAGAAATTAGTAAGCTTTTTTGGAAATTCTCTGTAAAACAACAATAGATTATTTTTGCTTGATATTTCTATCTGTTTACTAATCCTCAATTTCAAAAGATATTCATGCCAACTTTCTATTAGATTCTATTTCTCTTTAAAATGCTGTTTGTATTGTGTTATTTTGCCTTTAATTTGTTTGGATATCATTGTAGTCTGTGTACTTCCCTTAGAAAAAATGTTTTCTAACAGAAATTAAAGATGGAAAGGATTAAGATGAATGCTGTATTCACAGAGAAAACACGAATATGAAAACTATATTAATCTTGCATTTCCATCTCTGCTCTCTTGAGAGGGGAGTCTCATAAAAAGAATCACAGCTGGATATATTCACCATTCTCTCAAAATAAACTATCTTTTCTTTTTTCTCATTTGGTAGCTTGTCTTTCTAAAGAAGAATCCCCTTTGCTTTTACACTCTGCTTGTGCAACTCATTCAAGGTTCATGACGATGTCCTTGCGGATATCAGTACTCTCGTTTTCATCTTTCATTTCGTTGATTTTGAAGATATTTTCGACAACACTGATTTCTGTGGAGGTTGTATCAAGACCACAGAATGCAGCCCAATCGTTTACGACAAGACCAGCACCAATTACGTCTGAACCTCTGTTGATAGTACCTGCGCAGAGAGGAATCTAAAGAAGATTTGCAAGCTCATCAAGCTCTTCAACTGAGGCAAGAGGATGCACAAGACCTCCTCTATTGTTAATCACACAGTAAGTTCCAACGAGGACATTATTTGCGATGGTTGTTCTGAACACTTCGACTCCTAAAGTATCAGCAATTATTTCTTCACTTTCCTTGTCGAGATCTGGGTGGATCAAAGCAACATAATCATTGGCAACAACGCAATTTCCAAGAGCAGATAGTTTCTCTTCGATTCTTCGTACTCTCACGTTTTCAGGAAGAGAGTTACGGATATTACGCAGCTCATTGTCTGTGCAGTTATTTGGTACGAGCAGACCATTCTTGTTTCCTACAATTATTATTATTTGAAACAAATAAAGTTAACAAAAATGGAATATTTCTTCTTCATTTTAAACTCTCCATTTATCTTTTATTGATTGTATTGCTTTTGTTTTTTTACCACAAGTGACTCTTCCTACGATACGAGTGCCTCCAATTGAAGTATGGATTACTGGGATATGAGGGACAAGCTCGGATTCAAAGACTGAGTAGAAGTTTTCAGATGCTCCAACAGAGACCAAGCAATAAGCTGAGGTCAACTTGCAAAAGACTCCAATGTCATTTGAGTTTTCGAACTAGCAACGACGGGACATTTTCCTTTTTTTTTCTAAGATAAAGATTTAATAATTTTGTTTGTATTTTTAATTAGGAGTCTATTGAATCTCCCTCTTGACAAGATGCTCTCGAACTCAATAACAATTTCTTCCTTCTGACCCAACCCACTTTGGTTTCCAATCTATTATATTATTATTCTCTCTTAATTATGGCTCTTTAATTCCATGTTTTTGCTTCATCTTCATTTCATCAGTCTGCGACGAAAGAATAAATTCCTCGAAAATAAATAATTTCCTTTTTTCATCTTACAAAAAATCTGATTTTGTATCACAATAAGTCTTTATTTAAATTGTTTAGAACTAAAATATTTTTAGTTTGGTTTAGCAATTCTGCATTTTATGTACAATTTCAGCAGTTATTTTTTCAAAAATAAAGCAAAATTAATAATTAATTTAAAAATAAAGATAAATCTTGTAATTGCAACCAACACGCATTGCTAGTTTGCTATTATGTAGTGTGTTCTTTTGATTCTTGGAGAATCCGAAAAGAAATACATTCAGAGGGATAATAGTGCATCTATTTTGAAACAAAACACATTGATTTTATTTTTAAGAAATTATCCTTGCATTTTCTCCTTAATTTATCTTAATCGAAAGAGTTGAATTCTGCCCTGAGAAAGAAAGAAATAAAAAAAGAAGAAGATTAATATACTTTAATATAAATTAGGTTCGCTCTGCTCTGACGGATCTTTCTCCTCTCCAAAAGAGAATCAGCATATGAACATTTTCAGTAAAGATTAATAATAGGATGTGATAAGAGAAAATGAATGACTCCATCATGTGGATTAATTTAAACTGCCTTTTCATTCATTTTTTGGTTTTTTGTAGATATTTTTAAGAAACAGACATCATCACCTTCAAAAGCAGGAAAATCTTAACAATAACAATAGTAATAAATCCCTCCATAACAGAAATCATAGCAGAAAGCACCACACTACTAGCAACCAAGTAATCCTTGGGCAGCAGAGGAAAACTCATCTACTCCACCTTAATCATCTAATAGCTTTTAGTCGACTGCAGTGAGCAACCTATCGAATCCTCCATCTATGAATTCCTTAAAATCCGGACAAGCAACTGAATAGCAAGCTCCTAAAGCATCTGGAGGAATGTTTGGAAGTAAGGATTCATTTTGATAAACAGTGTTGTTACAAAATATAATGAGTTTTTATATTAAAAATTTGCATATTTTTTTAATAAATTATCAATTTAGAACTCAAGAAGAACAAAGCAACTAATAGTACTGTCCCAACAGGAGCTTTAGAGCCGTAATAGTAGTAATCCCCTCAAAATGCCAATGGACAAAATGAAAATATTAGTTATTCATCCCCTGCAAATGTTGTAGAGAGTTACACACCTCCAGTAGGTGCAGAGTTGAATTCATTTGAGAATGCTAATGTTTAAGTTCAAACCAAGAAGCCTTTGTTTGCAAAATTCAAATCAAAAACTTAAACTACTTAACAAGAAGCAGACAATTCAAACAAAGAAGAAGAAGAAGAACAAGAGAAAAGTAAGAATCAAGAATTCTAAGAATAGCAGTAGTCATAATGGTCATACTAATAGCCAGACAAAGCTGAGGAAGAATCATTAAAATAATCAAAAAACGCATAGGAAAACAGTGATAAGTAATTTGAAGGTTTATCATTTATTGAAAAGTAGAGATTGAAGAAAAAGCTCGCAGAAGAAAAAGAAAAATAGCTAGCTTAACAGAATTTTGAGAGAGAAGAAGAGAAAATAGAAGTTGCCAAGGAAGAAATATCTGGAGGATATGTGCCATAGTGTTTCCAAGAGAGTTCAGATGAAGATAAAGAGACGTTGAAAATATAGCAGAATAAATAAATTGAAGATGGAGATGTTCCTCTAAGTGAAGATATCAAATAAGAACAAAATACTGAGCCATAGAAAGAACAAAGTTCTTTTAAGAATGGAAAGCTTTCATTTTTGAAGCGTAAAACGTAAGAGAATAATAATCTACAATCTGAAAAAAAGTAAGAAGAAGAGGTTAATGTGAAAGATAGAGATTTCAAGGGAGAAATGGCTGAATAAAAGAGAACATTAGCTTTAAGACTAACTGAAGTAGTTCTAGCTTAGCATTAGCTTATGTCAACGAAAAGTATGGGTTAAGATACTTTTATTCGATAAATAATTTTTATCTTTTGATTTATGTTTTTCATAGGTAGATTAGAAGCTGAAAGAAAACGACTTCAGCAGAAGCACTTAGATTTATAAAAACTACAAAATCAACACGCTGAAAATGATCGATTTGAAGAAGCAGAAGCGATCGAAGAACAAATCAAACAAACCTTAGAAGAAGTAAGTTTTTTAAAATTCATTTTTCCTGAATAAAAAATGTTCTTTTTGTTTGTTTTGTTTTAAAGATCTAATCTGCTGAGCGATCATCTTTAGAAGCATAGAACGAATACAATTCACTTGATACGTAACTTATTTGGAGAAATTATATTTTTTTGGTTAAATTTACACAATTCAAAATAGATAAAAAGAACAGATTCACTAAGATGAAATTAGCTAATAGGAGAGTTGGTTGACAATCTTGAGTGATTTGAAGAAAAATAAGGTTCATGAGAGGGAGGAGTATGAATCTGAGACGAGTTAAAAGCTTAAGAAAGAGAGAAAAGAAATTGAAGAAGAAACGGAGAGAATCAATATCAGATAGGAACATTTAGAACTCGATAGCAAATAATTACTTGAAGAGAGGGAGAATATCAAAGAAAGTGTAACCAAACAATGTGGCGATTTGACAGTTGAGCAATAAGCAATCGAAGACAAAGAAAAAGAACTTTCTAAAGAAGTTGAGGAGCTAAGAAGGTAGCTGGAGAGAAAAGAGCAAGAACTGTTGGATGTACAGAAGATATTAATTAAAAGATATTAAGTATTTAATAGAAATTCGAGAATCAAGAGAGAAGATTAGATACGAAAGCAGCTCGATTAATTGAAGAATAGCGATCATTTGATATTGAAGTCGCATAGTTAAAGGAACTTTAGAAGAACAATGAATTAAATTAATAGAATTTTACGAATAAACTTAAAAATCTTCAAGAAATTACAGAAAACTATCATTCTGAGAGAAACTCATTGTCTGAATAAATCCTGTAGAACAAACGAACTAATGAAGCTAGGGAATCTGCGCTATCGAAGTTTGCAGATTCGTATGCTGGGTATATTGCTTTTAACAAGACATTAGAATCAGATGGGTTGTAAGCTGAATCATTCGCTAAAGAGAAGGCATAACTTGATGAGTCAATCGCAGAGTTACAAGCTAAAGCTACATAACTTTAAGAGAAAATACCAGTTCTTGAAAACGAAAAGAAATTACTCGTTGCACAAAAGGCATTCAAAGTAAATCTAAAAGCATAGGGATTCAGAGATATTTTGAAAAAGAAAAAAAGTTAATTAATTTGATTTTTGATATCGCTTTTGTTGTGTCGGATAAATCTAGCAAGCAGGTTTGATTGCTAATGACATAAAAGATGTCATCGCATAAGTGGAGGAGACTGCAAAAGAGATCGATGTCTAAAAGAAACAAGAGTAGTAGGTATTGGTGTCTCTTGAATAAGTAAGGGTTTTAGTTTTGAGTATGCAGGAAACAAAATGAACAATTATGTTTCTGTTTATTTTTTGTTAGATTCAACAAAGAAAAGCTTCGAGCGACAATTAGCTTAAAGAGCTTAAAAAGCTTGCAGAATTAGATAAATACACTTTACTTCTGCTTAAAGTCAAGGATCTTTAGGCGCTTAAGGCGTTCTCAGAAGACCAAAAGCAAATGTAAAGTGCAGAAACTCTCTAAGATGAAGTAAATTGTTGATATTTATGAACATTAATTTTGTTATTGAATATATTAATTTTGAAATAAGATAATTGAGACTGAGAGTGAGATTGAAAGGATCAAGAGAACATATCCTGAGGAAATAGGAAGTAATAACAAGAAAGATGAAAGGAAAGATGAAAGGAAGGATGATGGAGCAGAAGAAGAGATAAAATAGAATTCTGATAAGGATCCTGAGAATTAGAAGGAATTCGATTAGAATGAAAGCCTTAACAACAACAGCTAGGAAGATGAAGATGGAGAGAACTCAGATACATCTAATTAACTAACTGAAGCTGATTTAGACTCCAAACTGAAAGACTTAGTTGTTAAAATCAAAGATCTTACAACTTAGCTCATGCAGCATGAAGATTCAATCACTCATTTTGTTGAAGTAAAATATCAGTTTTAATTACATTCTGTTGATCTTTTTACATGTTTGAAACATTATTTATTATTTTTTAACAGGCAGAGGAGTATGAAAAGGCAGATTCACTTCAACAAGTTGTTGAAAAATTAACAACGAAACTTGATAAGTTAAAGGACAAATTGAATTCTAATTATGGCTGTTTGAACCTTGAGGAAGCGGAAGCATTAGTACTTAAAGGAGGGAATACTCCGAACAGTAGTACTGGCTAGAATAAAAATGAAACTGCAGGAGGCTAAGAGAAGGGGGATTTACATATCTGCAGTGAAGAAGAATAAGAAGAAGTAGGAGAGAATGAAGAAGAAAACATGGATAAATAAGGAAATGGCTAGGAGAATATTGATAATAAACCTAAGGAAGAAGAGGATTCAAATGAACAAAAAGAATGAATAGAAATGCAGTTGATAAGAAGATAAAACAAATAAATAAAAGAGCTAAAATACTTGATTGAAAGTATTATTGTGCTAAGTTGTATGTTATGTTGAATTTAATGTTGAAAAAATAAAAATAAATAGCAAGAAATTTCAATTGAGTTTGAGAAAATCTTTGGTATTTTTTATATTTAAAGCACAGCTTAATTTTCGAAACAATAGATGAATAACTATCTTTGATTAGATTTTTGATTATGTTAATTGAAGCAAACAGGGAATAAGCGATGGGGATAGATTCATAAAAAGGTAACAAAGTTCTTCGCAGGTTGTATAAAAAACTGTTGATTTCATCTCAAGTTGAGACGAGAAGGAAAGAAGATTATCGAAAGGATCGGAGTACTGGACAATCGATATTCTCAAGAAAAAGATAAGAAATCAAAATAAATGAAAAGCACATCACACTTGTT
>Ga0302271_10001002_pt1 | contig 27651 bp, 25 predicted proteins | sample III_Bog_N1_1_FD_198767 | JGI IMG/M metagenome (GOLD analysis project Ga0302271, IMG submission 198767) | Peat permafrost microbial communities from Stordalen Mire near Abisko, Sweden - III_Bog_N1_1 | ecosystem: Environmental > Terrestrial > Soil > Wetlands > Peat | place: Sweden: Abisko... | reverse complement strand
TTTATCGCAAAGCCAAAGAATTGTATAAAACAGGTATAATCGGAAAGTTGAATTGTATTGAGGCTTCATTCGACAGACAGGACGCTCTCGGTGCATGGGAATATACTATGCCAACTGACGGATCGCCTCAGACAGTTGACTGGGACAGGTACATTTCTGGCACACCTAAGATGCCATACGATGCCAGGAAATTTTTCTGGTGGAGGAATTATCGTGATTTTGGAACAGGCGTTGCCGGTGATCTTTTTGTCCACCTGTTATCAGGAATTCACTTATTGACCGATTCAAAAGGCCCTGAAAAGATATTTGCTACAGGTCAGATCGCCTATTGGAAGGACGAGCGAGATGTTCCGGATATAATGGTAGCGGTAATGCATTACCCCGAAGTAAAAGAACATCCCTCATTCGAGGTGATGTTAAGGGTGAATTTTGTTAGCGGAAACGGAGAAAAGTCAGTGACCAGGTTTATTGGCAGTGAAGGTATTATTGAAACGGTTGATGACGGATTTGTTATAAGTAATAGCATCATGTCGAAGGCTCCGGGTATCGGAGGATGGGATGCCCTGGATACATATCCCAAGGCTATGCAGGAAGAACTGTTGAAAAGATATAATCAGAAATACTCAAAAGCCGAGCAGGAAAGACCTGTGAAACCCGGTACAAAGTATTCGCCTCCTGAAGGATACGATGAACATCTTGAGCATTTTGCAAATTTCTTCGAGGGAGTCAGATCAGGCAAACCTGTTGTTGAGGACCCGGTATTCGCCTTCAGGGCTTGTGCTCCATGTCTTGCATGCAACGACAGCTATTTCCAGAAAAAAATATTAAACTGGGATCCTGTGAATATGAAACTGGTCTGAGTAATTTGATTGATTCTGGAAGGGTCATGCCATGGCATGACCCTACATTATCATATTACATTAATTGTAAGGACACGCCATGGCGTGTCCTTTTATATTCTTGAAATAATTATTTGTTATAAGGAGCAATTACCTTATTCACGAGTGCTATTGGAGAGCCTTAATTCCATCGGGTTCACTCAATTTTTCGCCTTCATATTCAACATCAATCTACCCTCTATAATTTGAGTCTGGGATAATTTCTAGCCAAATTGAATTTTATTTGACTCGTGTTATTGTCTTTCTTAACTTTATCAGAGTGAACTACTAATATGGCAAGTCTCATCCCCGGTTACGAATACGACATCTTCATCAGCTACCGTCAAAAAGATAACAAACACGATGGATGGGTAACTGAGTTTGTCAATAATCTAAAGGGGGAGCTCGAGTCTACATTTAAGGAAGAGATCAGCGTTTATTTTGACATTAACCCCCATGATGGATTGTTAGAGACCCACGATGTAGATGCTTCTCTGAAAGAGAAACTGAAATGTTTGATTTTCATTCCCATAATATCACGCACTTACTGCGATCCAAAGTCCTTCGCCTGGGAGCATGAGTTCAAATCATTTGTTGAACAGGCTTCTCAAGATCAGTTTGGGTTGAAAGTAAAACTGCCTAATGGTAATGTTGCAAACAGAATTCTCCCTGTTCGTATTCATGATCTGGATAATGATGATATGAAACTTTGTGAATCGGTTTTGGGAGGAGTTCTCAGGGCATGTTGTTGAAGATGCTGTTCTCGGCAATCATGCAGCAATTGCGTGCCACATGGCAAATGAAGCCTTTTTCCGTCAGAATACTGTATACTGGGACGAAAATTCACATTCAATTAAGTGAGGCACAGAAATGTCATGACATATCCTGCTATACTTTGGACCAAAAAAATTTGTTTTTTGCTTTAAGGTGATATAATTTTACTTATGCCACAGTGTATTTGAAAATCCGATTAATTAAAAATAACAACAATCTCATTTCCAATAAAAAAAGGAGGTACTACTTATGAAAAACAATCTGACCAGACGAAAATTTTTACAAACGGGTGCTATGGCAACCGGTGGTATGCTGGCATCAAGAGCCATTCAGCTGAATGCACAACCTTATAGTTCTTCAACTAAACCGGTAGCCCCAAGCGACAAGCTTCGGTTTGGAATAATAGGTATTGGCATGGAAGGTTCCGGCCTGCTATCAGGGACTATGTCTTTGCCCGGAATTGAATGTGTCGCAGCAGCTGATCTTTATGACGGAAGGCATACTCTTGCAAAAGAAATAACAAATAATCCAAAGCTTTACACAACCCGCAAATACCAGGAGCTGCTCGACCGCAAGGATATCGATTGCATAATTGCTGCAGTACCCGATCACTGGCATAAACGTGTAGTTGTGGATGCCTGCAATGCCGGGAAAGATATTTATTGTGAGAAGCCTATGTCGCATACCGTTGCCGATGGTTTTGCCATGGTCGAAGCTGCCACCAGAAACAAACGCATTGTGGAGATAGGATCTCAGAGGGTAAGCTCCATGCTTTGTGAAAAAGCACGGGAGCTTTATAGCAGCGGATCGATCGGCGATATTGAACAGGTTGAGATTACACTTGGTCGCAATGATCCCACCGGAGCATGGGAATATCCTCCTCCACCTGACTTGTCTCCAACTACTTTAGACTGGGATACCTGGCTTAACGATGCTCCTAAGATTCCATTTAACAAGGAGCATTTCGCACGTTGGCGCTGCTGGAAGGAATATGGTACAGGTGTCGGAGGCGATCTCATGGTTCATCTTGTAAGCGGTATGATGTTTACACTGGGCTGGAATGAAACTCCACGTTCAGCAACGGCCCTTGGTGGTATCTTTCGATGGAAAGATGGCAGAAACATGCCCGATTTACATGTTGTGCTGTTTGATTATCATGGTGTCCCTGTTTATTGCAGGTTAGGTCTTGGAACTGAGACTCCTGAACTGGCCCGGTTTATGGGTCCGAAGGGAATTCTCGATGCAGGTGAGTTTAACCTCCGGTACGCACCACAACCCGGTATTGATCTGGCTCCAAGTTATTATGCCGGCGGATTTCCACATCAGTTGCGAGCTGAGTACGAAGCCAAATGGTACAGTGAACATGCTCCCAAATTAGGGAAAGAACCTATTTATGATGAGGTGAACTATCGTGGTCATGACTGGGACGATATGAATCCCCATATGTGGAATTTCTTCGAATCGGTTAAATCACGCAAGCCTGTTGTTGAGGATGCAGTATTCGGGAATCATGCAGCTATTGCCTGTCATATGGCAAATGAAGCTTATTTCAGTAAGAAAACAGTTTACTGGGATGAGGCAACACACTCAATAAAGAGCTAGGTTACAGACTTCTCCGGGAAATAAATTGAACTTAAATGAATATAGGGACATGCCATCGCATGTCCCTATTGTATTATTTGTTATAGGGAGCAATGACCTTTTGCACAAGAGCTATCGAGGCTTTCACTCCTTCATCTTCACTTAATTTATTGCCTTCATATTCTACATCAATATAACCTTTAAAGCCTGAGTCAGCAATAATCTTCATCATTTTTACATAATCAATAACTGTCTCATTTCCTTCCTGGTCAAAATCATGGGTTTTTCCACTTACTCCCTTTGCAAATGGCATCATGTCTGTGACTCCCTGGTAACGGTCATATTCATAAAAATTTCCAAGATCAGGTAAGGTACCGCAATTGGGTCTGTTTACTGCTTTCATAATTTCGGATAACCATTTTCCGATCGAAGAATTACCTCCATGATTTTCTACAATTACATTGATATTATACTTTGCAGCATAATCCGATAACTTTGTCAGACCATCAATAGCCGCGAGTTGAACCTGTCCCATTGTTCCTCTTCCTGCAGCATTTACTCTTATTGAATGACATCCCAGGAATTTGGCCGCTTTAACCCACTTATAATGGTTTTCAACTGCCTTCTGCCTCACAGCCAAAGAGGTATCTGCGAGATTACCTTCACCATCAACCATTATAATTAAACTTTTAACACCGTAGGTATTACATTCATCTTTTAATTTTGCCAGGTATATAGTATCTTCAGATTTACCTTTGAAAAATGATGAGACATACTCCACCGCATCCAGATTGTATTTGGTTTTTGCTATTTTCGGAAAATCGAGGTTCGTCATTTCACCTTTTCCCAATGCACGATGAAACGACCATTCTGCGAGTGAGATCTTAAATCTTTGTCCCTGACCGAATGAATTGCAAATAGAAAATCCTGAGAACAGGATTACGCACAAAAACAGTTTAATTTTCATAAGTATCAAATATTTTAATTTGGAATGAGAACTTTTATTATTATAATTCAATATGGCTCTTATTAATGCTTTATGGGTTACAGGCCTAAACATTGGAAGAACATTTCAGTACAAATATATGAAAGTAGGTCATGAAATTTATGGGTTGTTTAAAAAAAATAACCTTCATGAAGCTTAGAGATTACTCTTAAAATCGCATCTGCAGCTGATGCTGGCATTAATTCGAAATTTCTAAATATTGAAAAAAATATCCTATCTTTCCTTATCATAAAAAGTATAGTGTATGAAGAGAATAGCAGTAGTCTTTCTTTTATCGGTATTGACCGGTAACATATTAGTCCACGGACAGGCGAATAACCAGCTTTCAAATGATCAGAAAGCATGGCTGTTAAAGGCAAATCGCCATGAAAAAAATGGTTGGATTTATCTGCACATTGAAGGTACTCCTGAAGAACGTGGTTTCCAGCATGGCTATTTACTCTCGAAAGAAATAAAGGAAGCGCTCAGGGAGATGAACGAAGTCTGGCATTATCAGACGGCTTTGGACTGGAAGTGGCTGGTTCAGAGAGGTGGCAGGATGTTCACACCCAAAACGGATACGGAAAACCTGGAAGAAATTGATGGGATTGTCGAGGGCATGAAAGCAGCCGGAGTGTTGACGACCCGTGATGAAATTGTAACATATAATGGCTCAACAGAGCTTATGGGTTATTGGTGGCCGACTGTGAAGGACACAATTTCCCCAAATTCCCCTGATCCGAAAAAGGAATCCTGTAGTTCATTCATCGCAACCGGTAGCATGACGGCCGATGGAGGTATCGTTCTTGCTCATAATACTATGAGTTCATTCTATTATCCTTTGTGCAATGTTATTATGGATATTTTGCCTGATAAAGGCCACCGGATATTTATGCAATCTGTGGCCGGTTTAATCCACAGCGAAACAGACTTTTTTATAACCAATGCCGGACTTGTCGGTTCCGAAACTACGATCGGAGGGTTTTTCCCATTTGATGAAAATGGTATTCCGGAGTTTGCCCGTATGCGACATGCAACACAATACGCATCCACAATTGATGAATGGTGTGAAATAATGAAAAAAGGTAACAATGGGGGATATGCAAATGCCTGGCTTATTGGAGATATAAATACGAACGAAATCGCACGGCTTGAACTTGGATTGAAGTATATTGGTTTTGAAAAGAAAAAGGACGGTTATTTTGTCGGATCAAATGTTGCCGAAGATTTAAGAATCCTTCGATTCGAAACTAAATCTTCCGAAATGGATATAAAGAATTCTTCAGTTGCTAGGCGGGTTCGCTGGAAACAATTAATGAAAGAAAACAAAGGGAAAATAAACCTTGACCTGGCGAAAGAATTCGAAGCTGATCATTACGATACTTATTTAAACTCAAATACTCCCGACATGAGAACCTTGTGCTCACATCCTGATCTCGATGCTGATCCGTTTGGAGTTGATATACCTTTCTCCCCATGGGGTACACTCGATGGGAAAGTTGTTGATTCAAAGATGGCAAAACAAATGTCATTTGTTGCACGTTGGGGTTCTGCATGTGGTACTCCATTTGATGCTAAAGCTTTCCTGGAAAAACATCAACAGTTTGACTGGATGAATGGATTGCTTGTTGACAGACCTGCGCAACCATGGACTTTGTTTAAATCCGGAGAGATTAAATAGATTAAGGTAAGCTGTTCTTAGATGATCCTTAATCCTGTATAATGAAAATTAAATCGGGGCTGTTAACATCTCTGGTCGCACCAGGTATTTTTTAATATTAAATAGATTTCATACAATGAGTAAATTTCTGAGTACCATTCTGATGATTTTCATCTTACAGTCTTCAATTGCCCAGACTAAAAAGATAACTGGTTTCTACGAAAAGAATATTGATAAAGAACTGAGTATTGAGTCTGCATTTGACAAAAACCTGAGCGCGGTTAATATAGGTGAGACAATTAAAAAACTCTCTGCAGAACCACACAACCTCAGTTCTCCGGGAGATAAAAAAAATGCTGAATACATTTTGAGCCTGTTTAATGATTGGGGATGGGATGCCAAAATTGAAACCTTTTATGTGTTGTTTCCAACTCCTCAAACAAGAATTCTCGAAATGATTTCACCAACATCATATAAAGCTGTGTTAAAAGAACCGGCTTTAAAGGAAGATGCCACATCGGGTCAGACAGGACAATTGCCTACTTATAATGCCTATAGTGCAGATGGGGATGTTACCGCGGAATTGGTATTTGTAAATTATGGTTTGCCGGAGGATTATGAGATTCTGGATAATATAGGCATTGATGTGAAGGGGAAAATCGTTATTGCAAAGTATGGACATAGCTGGAGAGGAATAAAGCCTAAAGTAGCGCAGGAGCATGGAGCCATTGGCTGTATCATTTATAGCGATCCGGCTGATGATGGATACTTCCAGGGAGATGTATATCCAAAAGGTGCATTCAGAAACGAGTATGGAGTACAGAGAGGTTCTGTAATCGATATGGCAGCTTATCCGGGTGATCCATTAACACCAGGTATTGGAGCAACAAAAGATGTAAAAAGACTTGAGAGGTTAAAGGCGCCAAGTCTTTTGAAGATACCTGTATTACCCATAAGTTACCATGATGCAGCACCATTGCTTAAGGCTCTTGACGGGCCTGTAGCACCTGTGGACTGGCATGGCGGTTTGCCGTTCGCGTATCATACCGGCCCGGGAATAACAAAAGTGCATTTAAGGGTTGCCTTTAATTGGGACATTGTTTCTTGTTATGATGTTATCGCAAAAATTCAGGGTTCTAAATATCCTGATGAATGGGTGATACGTGGTAATCACCATGACGCCTGGGTAAATGGTGCAGGAGATCCGATCAGCGGACAGGCAGCTATGTTGGAAGAGGCAAAATCGATGGGTAGCCTGTTGAAAACCGGATGGAAACCGGACCGAACAATAGTTTATTGCGCATGGGACGGTGAGGAACCGGGCTTGCTTGGTTCAACCGAATGGGTTGAAGAACATGAAAAAGAATTAAAAGAAAAGGCAATAGTTTATATAAATACTGATGGTAACGGCCGTGGATTCCTTTATGCTGCAGGGTCACATGCATTGGAGCCTTTCATGGATGAAATTGCCAAACAGGTAATTGACCCTCAGACTAAGGTAAGTATTTTCGAAAGAAAAAAAGATAATGAGTTGATATCGGCAAAAAGTGAGGATGCTAAGAAAAAAATATGGGATGAAAGAGAATTAAATCTGGAAGCATTGGGCTCGGGTTCTGACTACTCTTCTTTTATTCAGCATGCAGGTATTCCGTCATTAAACCTGGCTTTTGGTGGTGAAGATTCCGGCGGAGAATATCATTCAATCTATGATTCTTACGATTTATATGAAAAGTTTAAGGATCCGGGATTTCAATATGGTGTGACTCTGGCTGAAACCGTAGGTCATGCAATGTTAAGAATGTCCTGTGCTGACGGATTGCCTTTTGATTTCACTCACCTATACAAAACTATCAATACATATTCAATTGAGCTGATGACCCTTCTGAAGACAAACCGTGAGAGTACTGACCTCGAAAATCAGATTATTCTGTCAGGGGGTTATGCTGCCGGAGAGGATCCGACAAAAGGTCATATAGCTCCAAAGGTTAAACCTGAGGTGCCATATCTTGATTTTTCACCTTTGCAAAATGCATTGAATGAATTAAAGATTAGTATAGATAGCTTAAATGTTGATTTTCAAAACAAAATAAAAGCTAACAGAGTCAGCGTATCTTTTAATCAATCGCTGTACAGGGCCGAACAACAATTGTTAAATGAAACAGGACTGCCACGAAGGGCCTGGTATAAACATACTTTGTATGCACCCGGATCTTATACCGGTTATGGTGTAAAAACATTGCCCGGCATTCGTGAAGCTATTGAACAGAGAAACTGGAAAGAGGCACAACAACAGATTGAGATAGATTCGGAAACAATCATAAAGCTTGCAGGATATTTTAAAGAAATATCTTCTTCAACTAAATGATTCTTAAGTAATACGATGCAATGAAATTGGAAAAAAAGTTGCACATCTGTCGAACAAGAAGTAAATTTGTCAGACACTTAAAAACCGCTAAAAATTAAAGTTATGGGAAAAGAAATATCAGAGAGCTTATCCAGTTTCATATGCTATAATTGTAACGAAAAAAACTTCTTTGATAAGACACTTTATATAAATAAAAATGAGAGAGAAGTGCCTTCGGAAGTGAAATCCTCAGGGCACAATGCCAAAGAAGTACCAATAGAATGCAAAAGCTGCAGAGAGATCAATACAGTAATAATTGAGTCTTAAAAACTATACAAGAACGTTGATACGGTAAATTATAATAATGGGCCCCGATAATGCCATGTATCAGGGTCTATTATATCTGATTTCATTAACCCGGTTCCTCAATTTCTAAATTTCAAATGCCGTTGAAAATAATTAATTGTTTCATCCATCTGAGTTAATCCCTGGATGGGCAGAGTTAAAAATTGATTTAGGTGAAGAATACCTGACGGGTAAAAAAGAATATCTTTATCACAAATTTTAAGAATATTTCCAAACAAAATGAGATGATATGAACATAATTCAATCAATAATTTTATCCATAATAGAAGGTTTGACAGAATTCCTTCCGATATCATCCACAGGTCATATGATATTAGCTTCAAGCATAATGAACATCCCTGAAAGTGCTTTTGTAAAAACCTTTGAGATTTCTATACAGATTGGAGCTATACTGGCTATCGTTCTGCTTTATGCCAGACGTTTTTTACAAGGGATTTTCATATATTTAAAACTTGGCATTGCCTTTATCCCCACAGGCATTATTGGTTTTTTAGCGTATCCTTACATCAAAACCTATCTATTCAACCCGATAATTGTTACTATTTCTCTTATTCTAGGTGGTATTGTTCTGATTCTGATAGACAGAAAGGTAGTTAACCAGAAAAGTGAAACAGATATACTTGAAAACATTTCCTATAAGAATGCGTTTTTCATTGGTCTTTTTCAAAGTATATCAATGGTCCCGGGCGTATCAAGAGCCGCAGCAACAATTGTAGGCGGAATTTTTAACAAATTAGACAAAAAGCAGGCAATTGAATTTTCTTTTTTGCTTGCCGTTCCTACTATGTTTGCTGCAACAGGATATGATTTGTATAAAACATCTGTTGTGTTTTCGGGACATGAAATTATATTGCTTATTATCGGACTTGTAGTAGCTTTTATTACTGCATTGATTGCTGTGAAAGTATTTGTAAGAATTGTGCAGAATTACGGCTTTAAGTATTTTGGTTATTATAGAATTATTATCGGAATCCTCTTTCTGCTATTAATTAAATAGTCTCTCAAATAGCAGTGCATCATACTTGTCCTATTCATATTTCTGAACCGGGAAATGGCCTATTATATCGGCAATCCAGCAATTCTTGATTAGCATCAAATTCAGGAACATATTAAATAAAAATGATGTTTAGCTTGACAAATTAATTTATATGAGCAAAATAAGTTGATATTTCAATGTAAACAGTCTCTTATTATTGAAAACTTATATTTACATTTGATGCTAACCTGGACTTACCAAAAACTTAAATAATGAATTCATGAAAAAAGCTTTACTTTTCCTTACCCTGGTTCTCTATGTAAATATTGCATCAGCACAAAATGTACTTAAGGGCAAAGTTACAGATGCACAAAATCAGACTCTGCACGGAGTTAGTGTAATTGAAAAAGGAACAAACAATGGTGTATTTACTGATAATGACGGTAATTATACAATTGGCTATAAGGATGAAAACTCAATTTTAGCTTTCAGTTTTGTTGGATTAATGGGGCAGGAAATTACAGTTGGTAAACAAAAGGAGTTGAACATTACACTGGTTAGCAATAATGTACTTGGGATGGTGGAAGTTGTTGGTTCCCGCCGTCAGGACCGTACTGCCGTTGAAAGTGTAGTTCCTGTTGATATTATTGAAGTTTCCCGGTTAATGAGCACACTTGGTCAACCCGATGTTAACCAAATGCTTCAATATGTTGCACCATCTTTTAATTCTAACAAACAATCCGGAGCTGATGGTGCTGATCATATTGATCCTGCGACATTACGCGGTCTCGGTCCCGATCAGACGCTTGTACTTATTAACGGAAAACGCAGGCACCAGTCATCGCTCATTAATCTTTTTGGATCAAGAGGCAGGGGTAATACAGGGACCGACTTAAATGCAATTCCGATATCGGCAATAGATCATATAGAAATTTTGCGTGACGGAGCAGCTGCACAATATGGTTCGGATGCTATCGCCGGAGTTATTAATATTGTACTAAAATCAAGTACTAACGAATTTTCCGGTGAGTGTACAACCGGGGTAAGGAATTCTACTCCTCCGGGCAAATATGATGTTCTTAAAGAGGATAAGAAATATGATGGCATGCTTTCACAGTTGAGTGGAAATTACGGGACAAAAATCGGAGAAAAAGGATTTGTTAATATGACACTTGATTATTCAAAACTGGATCACACTTTCCGTCGGGCTGATCCGACAAAATATGAAAATGGAGTTTACCGGAATAAATTTGGCGATGCTGCTTCTGAAAACTTTGCGACTTATTTCAACTCCTCATTCAGCACCGGGGAAAATACTGAAATATATATGTTCGGAGGATATAATTATCGGTTTACCGACGCTTTTGCTTTCAGCCGCGATGCAAACGAAAATCGAAATGTGCTTGATATATACCCAAACGGCTTCGATCCTCAGATTCAATCAATAATAACTGATAAATCACTCTCTGTCGGGATGAAAACATTAATAAGAGGATGGAAGGTAGATTTTAACAACACGTTCGGAGCCAATAATTTTCATTATACAGTTGACAATACACTTAATTCTTCACTTCTGGCAAAATCACCAACACGTTTTGATGCAGGTGGTTTTTCATTAGCTCAGAATACAACAGTATTGGATATTTCCAGACTTTTTCCGGGAGTAGCAGAAGGATTGAATGTTGCATTCGGGGCCGAACATCGTATTGAGACTTACCAGATTGTAGCCGGTGAGGAGGCATCATATAAAACCTATGGACACCAGGTATTTTCTATAGATGGCGATACTATTTTCAGGCCAGGTGGTTCACAGGGTTTCCCTGGTTTCCAGCCAGCTAATGAATTGAAAGAATCACGCAGTAACTTTGGTTCTTATGTTGATCTTGAAATGGATGTTACTAAGAAGTTCGTAATAAGTGCTGCCGCTCGGCTTGAACATTACAGCGATTTCGGAAATACAATTAACGGTAAGTTAGCTTCACGATATAAGATCTCTGATAATTTTTCGTTGCGGGGCTCTTTAAGTTCAGGGTTCAGGGCACCCTCTCTGGCCCAGTTGTTTTTCAATAGTACTTTTACAGATATTGTTGCAGGACAGGCAATCGATAAAATTATAGCGAAAAATAACAGTCCGATCACCCGTGAATTGGGTATTCCTGCCTTAAAACAGGAAGTTTCCACTAACGCAGGTCTCGGATTCACCGCTAAAGCAAACGCCCTTACTTTAACAGTAGATGCTTATTATGTTCAGATTAAGGGCCGTATTGTGCTTACCGGTGCATTTACTAGCGACGATTCGATAATAGGCAATGAGCTTAAAAAATTAAATATCGGGGCAGCACAGTTCTTTACCAATGCCGTTAACACAACTACAAAAGGGGTTGATGCAATTCTGACTTATTCGACTTCATTTTCGGGTCAGCAAACCCTTAGATTTTCTCTTGCCTCAAATATGAACAATATGGTTATTGACAAAATTTATACCAACCAGAAGTTGCAGGGGAAAGAAGGTACTTATTTTGGACTTCGTGAACAATATTTTTTACTTGCTTCCGCTCCAAAGAGTAAGTTCAATTTTGATATTGATTATTCAAAAGAAAACTTCTTTACAAACCTGAGACTTACAAGGTTTGGTATGGTAAAACTCATAAACTGGAGTGACAATGGAGATAATATTGCAGATCCCGGCGAAGTAGATAAATATAACCCTAAAATCACAGTGGATTTGTCAGTAGGTTATAATTTGAAAAATTTTACTTTCACTCTCGGCGGGCTTAATATTTTAAACACCTATCCCGGCAAACACGATCCGGGTTTAACTGAATCGGGTGGTATTTGGGATTGCGTACAGATGGGCTTTAGTGGTGCTTTCTATTTTGCCAAGCTTGGATTTAAATTCTGACACTTCGCAAGGAAATTCTATTAAACCCGATCTGACATTACCAAAAGCCGCATGTGCGGCTTTTTTTCCCCTGCCAGACTATGCTTCATATAATTAGAAGAAAATGTGTGAATGATATAACTTGTTACATAAATTATATAACACTTTCTTATTTAATGAACTATACTTTTGTTTATATCAATAAAACTAATAAGGAAAAAATAGCAACATGGCAAAATATTCGAAAAAAGCTCAAATTAAAATTGAGGAAGTGATGCATGAATTTAAAGAAGGGACTTTAAAATCAGGTAAAAATGGTATAGCTGGTAAAGTGAAAAGCAGGAAACAAGCAATTGCTATAGGTATTAGTGAAGCAAGAAAAGAGGGAGCGAAAATTGCTTCAAAAAAACAGTAAGGTGACAATAACAGGAAATCCAAAAGCAACCGGATTTGTAATCCGACTCCATGTTGACCCGGGATTTTTTCCATTATGAATAGCTTTAGGGATATTTGCATGGCTGTTGGGAAGTGTATTAATAAAATATATGAACTACCAGCTAATGTGTAAATTATGTAACTTATTTCTAATTTTTTGTAACATTTTCATGGGTTATTAGGCTTATCATTGCATTTCAAAAGTTCATTCACAATTTTAAAATTTAAAAAATTAAAGCAACAAAATTAAAAAGAAACTGGAATGAGCAGTAACCCATACTTAAACAGAAATTTAGAAGTTTTTAAACCAATTATTTATTATTTATGAAAAAAGTATTATTTGTTCTCGTATTAATTATGGCAGTTCTGGTAGTCAATGGACAGACCACCAAAACAACGGTCACCAAAGAGAAACCCATCCGTACTGCCGTCATGGTAGCAGATCTTCAAAAAACTATAACTGACAGTATTGCTAAAGATTATGTCGGTTATACTATTAAAGAAGCAACAAGCGTTACAACAAATAGCGTTGTTACATTTGAAGTAGTTATTGTAAAAGAGACCGCTACTGAGACACTTGTTTATGATAAAGATGGAAAATTTCTTAAGAAGATGCCTCCTGCTCCAATGAAAAAATAACGCATAGTCTTAAGCTTACTCTATTAAATTTTTTAGTACAAATTCCATCCACCTGAATTGAGTTTTAGGTGGATGGTTTTTTATGTCTTAAATATTTAAGAGATAAAGATATTTTTACCGAATATATTTTTTATGAACCGCTGAACCAGCAGATCAATAAGGCCGGCTTCCCTTTTGAATCAGACAATTCCATAACACTTTGCTTAGGAGGACTTCCTGTGTTAGTTTAAAAGAGGCCGAGAAGAATAAATAAAAAGCCTTAAAGGATAGAAATGTTTGAGCAATGGTTCAGCGGGAACAAACAAAAACACCTTCATATATAATATGTAAGTGTTTGATTATAAGTTTTCCAGTCTTCTTCCTGAATTAACCTCTTTTGAATATGTATAATAAAATTATTCTTTATTAAAGAGCAATATGGTTTCATCCTGAATTAATACCCAGATTGTGTAGACACCTTTTATTGTTCCAAAAGGGATATTAATACAACCCAGGGTTGCAATAACAATTACCAGAAACCTTGCCCAGGGTCTGTAGACAAGAAGTCCAATCCCTCCAATCAGACCAAGAGTTGACAGACCACCAAGAAGAAGGGGAATACTGATTGATAGAAATCTTAGAACAATTTGTGGCACCTCATCGTTTTCAGTAAATCCCCTAGCAAAAGTAAGAGCTACGAAAACTGCAACGGCTGCCATAAGACCAAGAACCGCAAATCCAATCTGAATAGAACCGACAACTGTTACGTGTTTTTTCATTCTTGAGTTTTCCATGACTATCAATATTTCAGACTATTAATTATTATTTTCATTCCTGTATCAATGACTTGTATTTTGATAAGTTGCTGCGTGTAATATCATTAATTATCAATATTATTCAGAATATCGCCGGGCGTTTATTATTAAATGTATACATCATCTGGTCATTAATTATTTTTATTGGTTGTTATTTTATAAATGACTAAGGATATTTTATTTCTCAGCGTAATTTCGTGTCTGTCTTTTCTTATATAATTGTTCCAGATCATAATCGATGCGACAAATATTATAACTGTGGCAATACCTAATCTGATAAGATATGGAACAATACTGATGAGGTGGCTGATGCTGTAATTTATTTTAAGCAGGAATTTTTCCAGATGGCTGTGAGGCGGATGATAGACACTGAATTTATCTTTGTTTTTACGTATAAACTCCTCGATAGTATTTTCATTAAGCATAACCATGACTGGTTTTTAAACAAAGACGGTCAATAGTGCTTTGTGATGCGTGCAACCGCAGAGAATTTAAAGATACATGAGCTTCTAATAAAATTTAGGATGAAATAATGAAAGCTCTTTTGATTCCAATCATTGGATATAGTTAATGTTTCTGACCCGAAGCTTTCTTAAAAAATTATGAAAATATTATGAACAATTTGACAACAGTCAGAGTTTATAAACTACGTTCTTTAACTAAATCTCATATATTATGACAACAAATTTATTTAAAAACCTCCAGAGGTTTCAAAACGAGGCCAGACAGGTGCAAAGTGCTGTCAATGAGAATCGATCAGATGTTGAAAGATTCAATATGAATGCTAGACAGAATAGCCTTGTCCGAAAGGGCACGTCCAGGTTTGAAAAAAGCGTCGGAAGCGCCTTAAGTTTAAGTATCCCAAATATGTTCGTCGTATTAATAGCACTTACGATGATGAGCTCAGGGTGCCAGAAGTTGCGTAATGATATACTGGATGAACTGCCGGTTCCAGGATCAAAGGTGGTAAATTATGCACAGACAATCCTTGTTTCTGATACTGTTGGTTACCAGGCAGCGAGAATTGATACTACACTAAAAAATGCATGGGGCATTGCCATTAACCCAAGTGGTATATTCTGGATAAATGCGAATGGAACAGATGGCTCTGAAGTATATGATATGAACGGTGTTCCAAAACGGCCGCCGGTTTCCGTACCATCCCCCAGCGGAATAGTATTTAACGCTACATCCGATTTTATTATTCCTGCCACGAACACGGTAGCCAAATTTATTTTTGCCAGTGAAAATGGTAAAATCTATGCCTGGAGTTCAGGCGATTCAGCAAGGACAGTCGTAAACAGGTCAGCCTGGAATTCTGCTTATAAGGGACTTGAACTAGCCAAGGACGGAAATGATAATTTCTTATACGCTACCGATTTCCATAATGGCAAAATTGATGTCTTCGATAAGAGTTTTAACCTTGTAACCACAAAACCATTTACTGATCCCATGATACCGACCGGGTTCGCACCATTCAATATACGGCTTATTGACAGCGTATTGTATGTAACGTATGCTAAACAGCTCGCTCCTGATAACCATGACGACGCGAAAGGTCCCGGGAATGGATATGTAAATAAATTTAATACCGATGGTTCATTTGTCAAACGTTTTGTTTCCCAAGGTAAGCTTAACTCTCCCTGGGGAATTGAAAAGGCCCCTGAAGGATTTGGACAGGGAAAGAATGTGATATTAATTGGTAACTTTGGAGATGGGCATATTAATGCGTTTGCAGCAAAAGAAGGTGAGTTTCTAAGACAGCTGAAAAATTATGGTATGCCAGTTACGATCGATGGTTTATGGGCAATAACATTCCCCGATAACAACATTCCGGGAGATAACCCTGATAAACTTTATTTCACTGCTGGTCCCAAAGAGGAAAGTCATGGCGTTTTTGGCTATCTCTTAAATAAGTAATTGGAGTATTCTCGATTGAATTTATTTGGGATGCCGGTGTTAAGTGCCGGCATTTCTTTTATTATTCCCGTTTCTGAAATCCAATATTCAAACGTTTAAAATGATTAAGGTATATTTATAGGGATTTATCAGTTACCGGCAACAAAATATATCGCAAACTGTTATTCAATGAAGCCGTTCAATCCGAATCGGTTTATTAATCATAGTTAAAAATTTTAAAGTTATGGCAACTATCATTCAAAAAGTGTTATTTAAAAATACAACAAGAGAAGCCCTTTATGAACTTTATATGAATGCAAAGATACATTCGTCAATTACTGATGGTCCGGTGGAGATCTCAGAAAAAGTTGGCAGCAGTTTCAAAGCATTTGGAGGCTACATTACGGGTAAAAATCTTCAGTTTGTAAAGAATCAACTTATCGTTCAGTCATGGCGTGGATCCGACTGGGATTCTAAAGATTCAGACTCTGCATTCCTACTGTCCTTTGAACAGAAAGGAAATGATGTTTTACTGAATATGATTCATGCAAACGTACCGGATGACAAGGAAAAAGATCTTGACAAAGGGTGGCACGATTATTATTGGAATCCGTGGAAACAGCACCTTTCAGGGCAGGCAATTACAAGACCTAAAATGTAACTGATAATCACACAATTAAATTCATTCCATATTATGTCAAACGATACTCCGGAATATTCCAGTATATTTTCATCCGTTTTTGAGCCTGATTTGCTAACTGAACATCGGAAGTACCGAAGCTTACTGGAATTTTATGACTGATGTAGTAGCTCCTGTTGTAGCTGCAATCAGTAAGGCAGACGATGCGATGGAGTTAAAAACTAAGAACGAAGTTTTTGAATTGATCAATCAGAAATATCCAAACGGGAAAGTAGCCATTGATTCTAATGCACTTGTAATTTACGGAGAGAAATTGATTTGCATAATAAAGCCTTTCCAATCACGTTTAATATCTGATGCTCAGTAAATACAAAAGCTAATTTTTTTAATAAATGAAAAAAGCAAAAACGATTATCACACTAACCGGAGTTTTTATACTTTTACTTTCTCTCGGCAATATGTCAGGTAGTGTAGATTATTCGGGGGGATCAAATTCTGATCAGACAAGTTCAAAAACTGTTCAGACAAAAACAAAATCCACACAAACAGGTTCAAAAACTGTTCAGACAAAAACAAAATCTACTCAAACGGGTTCAAAAACTACTCAGACAAAGTCAAAATCCACCCAAAAGAGTTCAAAATCTGAAGCGGATAAAAAAAGCAAAGATGTTGGAGCTCTCAGGATCGGTACACAAGTCTGGGCTGTAGCAAACCTGAATGTAAGCACCTTCCGTAATGGCGATACAATTCCTGAGGCAAAAACCAATAAAGATTGGGAAAAAGCCGGTGAAACAGGAAAACCTGCCTGGTGTAATTATAATAACGACCCGGCAAGCGGTCTGAAATACGGCAAGCTCTACAATTGGTATGCAGTGAATGACCCAAGAGGGTTAGCTCCGGTTGGATGGACTTTGTCGAGTGATGCTGATTGGGCGACGTTGACTTATAATTTAAAAGGCCAAGGAGCGGCCGGTAATAAACTAAAAAGCAACAGTGGTTGGAGTGATGGTAACAATGGAACTAATGAATCGGGCTTTACAGCTCTCCCGGGAGGTTACCGTCTTGAGAATGGAGCATTTGTCAACCTTGGCACTATCAGTACTTGGTGGAGTTCAACAGAAAGCAGGGAGCTTAGCGCCATTGACCACTACATTGCTCTGAGTGGCAGTTTAGTTGGAAGCAGCAGTCCCAAGCAAAGAGGAGAATCAGTTCGTTGCCTCAGGAATTAGTCTATATATGTGCTTCCCGAAAAAAGCCGCTCTGAGCATTGTCAAAGGGCGGCTTTTTTTGTCCCGTCCTTACTCCACTTCGTTTCGCAGGGCAAAGCAGGTCCCGAACCGGGACGACCATTGAGAAATTGTCCGATGGACAATTTTAGGGAGGAGCCAGACAGCAGGGGTGGCCTTGTGATCCAGAATCATTAATCAATTATTTCAAAGTAAGAAGACCTACTTTTCGGGTGAATGTTCTAGCCTCTAAAATAAAAAATAAGTTTACATTTGGGCCCATTTTTTTCATTTCAGATTTTGTTTTTCATGATAAATATTCTTGTTATTGTCCTCCTGTTTAGCTAAATTTCGTAAACCTGATTTTTGTGATATTATATTTTTAGAAATCCTCTTCTAATATAACTATGCTAAACCTGTAAAAATGAAATTATTCTTTATTCAATGTAAAAAAATCCTGCTGCTATTGCTGATGATAACAGCCTTTGGAACCGTTTCCGGACAGATCACAGTTAAAGGACATGTGATCTCAACTGATGAAAAGGCAGCAATGCCGGCGGTTAATGTGACCGTTAAGGGGACTACCCTTGGCACAGTAACTGCTGCTGATGGTTCGTTCAGCATTTCCGTGAGAAAGAAAGAAGATATCCTGGTGTTTAGCTTTATTGGCTACAGCACTCAGGAAGTGACAGCTGGCAATAAGACCATGTTTGAGATAAGGATGGAGCCAATGGTAAACGAGCTGGTGTCTGTCGTGGTAATGGGTTACAGCAACAAGAAAAGGAACGAGATAACCGCCGCTGTGACAACCGTTTCATCTGACAAACTCATGGATGTGACTTCCAATGATATAGGAACCATGCTTCAGGGTAAGGTTGCCGGTATCCAGGTTATAAACGGATCAGGGAGTCCCGGATCCACTCCCGATATAAGGATAAGGGGATCATCATCGTTCAGCGCTCCGAACCAGGGGCCTCTTTATGTCGTTGATGGAATTATCGGGGGGAATTTTGATCCTAATGACGTTGAAACTATTACAGTGATGAAAGACGCAGGAGCTACAGCCCTCTATGGTTCCCAGGCTAATGGAGGAGTCATTGTGGTTACTACAAAAAAGGCAAAACCAGGGAAACCGCAATTTGAGGTAAAGGCAGTAACCGGGGTACGTGTTGCTGATCACGGTCATGTAAGGATGATGGACAGCAAAACGCTTTATAATTATCACCGCGAATATTTCCGCGATCCGGTCCTTTTTGAAATTGATGACAGGAAATTCAAAGAAGCCCGTCCTGCTTCACTTCTTGATGTCAACACAAACTGGCTTAAGGAAACTTTCAAACCTGCCCTGCTTCAGAATTATTTCCTTTCTGCATCAGGTCAACTCGATAAATTGTCATACTACATTGGTGCAAGCTATTACGATGAGGAAGGAACGTTCATCAATACTGGCTATAAAAAAATAAACTTACGAGTCAACAGCACTTATAAATTTTCAGACAAGGTAAGCCTGACAAACAACATAAATCTCAGCGGCTCAAAAACCCTCGGTGCAGACTACATGAACATCTATTATTCCTATACAAGTATGCCCTGGGATAATCCATATGATGCGAACGGAAAGCCGAGAAGTTTCAAGAATGCAGATGGGATATGGTCAAAGGATAAAATAAATCCGATCCAGGCTGCAAACAATTCAGAACTCAGTAATACCGGATTTTCTCTTGATTATGATCTTAATCTTAACATCAAATTTACTGACTGGCTATCATTTTCTTCAACAAACCGTTTAAGCGCAGGTTCGTATATGGATAAACAATATTATTCGGCAACAGCAGATAACCTGTCCTATTTCGGCAGTGGCTTCGTGAGCTCAAGGAACGATGTTAGCTATGGTGGAATAACGACCGACCTGGTTATGTTCCGGTTCGATAAAGGTGTTCATTCGATTAATGGTCTTGCAGGCTTTGAGGCCAGCGGCGAGAATTCCGATTACATAAGAGGATCCGGGACTGGCATTCCTGAAGGACTGAAAGTGCCTTCTGTTGCATCGGGGCAGTACTCAATCGCAGGAGCTCCAGTCAGTTCTGTAATGCAGTCTTTCATCTCGCAGGTAAACTACACACTAAATAACAAGTATTTTTTCTCAGGTTCATTCAGGGTTGACCAGTCTTCTTCTTTTTCACCAAATAAGCGTACAGCAATGTTCCCCAGTCTTTCTGCAGCATGGAATATCAGCAGTGAGGATTTCATGAAGCAAGTCGAAATGGTAAACAACCTCAGGCTTAAACTTAGCTGGGGCAAAACCGGTATGAAGGATATAGGACCTTATAAGTACATGGAACAGTTTAGCTATACCACTCAATACGACGGGCTCTCAGCAGCAATTCCCTTCCAGATGGCCAATCCTGACCTGACATGGGAACAGACCGACCAGCTTAACGCTGGCCTGGAGTTGGGATTGTTAAAAAGGATCAACCTGGATTTCAATGTATATAAGAATATCACAAAGAATCTCCTTGTGTACCGTGATCTTCCTCCATCAGGTGGATTCAGGAAACAATGGCAGAACACAGGCAGTTCTGAAAATACTGGCGTGGAGTTAAGCATTTCTACGACCAACATAAAATCCACGAATTTTTTATGGACAACTGACTTCACTATCGGTTTCAATAAAAACAGGCTTTCCGGTTTCGGAAGCGATACCATACAGAATGCCAATGCTTATGGGATTGTACAGATATATCATAATGGAGGGACACTCTATTCGTGGTATGCAAAGGAGTACTACGGCATAGATCCTGCAAACGGCTCAATGCTATGGGTGGGAGCTGATGGCAAACCGACTCATGATTACCAGGCTGCGAGAAAAATTGAATATGGCTCTCCGATGCCAAAATACCAGGGAGGGTTTGCAACAGAATTCAGGTACAAAGGCCTTTCAGTGCGAGCCAATTTCTCCTTTGTGTCAGGTAATAAAATCTATAACTATTTCAGAAGATATGTAGATCATGACCTCCAGGATGTAGGGTTTAATGTCATGATGCCACGAGACGACTGGAAGATCTGGCAGCAACCGGGAGATGTTGCCAACCACCCGCTTCCGCAGAATGCCGTTAATTCTTATGATCCTTCAACAAGGTTTATTGAAGACGGAAGCTATGTAAAGATACGGAATATCACATTAAGCTATGAGATTCCCTCGTCGGTGGTAACCAGACTGAAACTTACGGGGCTTACAATTTCACTCGGAGCTGACAACCTCTACACCTTTACCAACTTCTGGGGACAGGATCCGGAAGTATCTATTAATCCTGCTAATGGATTGCCCGGGTATGCTGAATTCAAATACCCAAATAACAGACAGTATGTATGCACTATAAACGTCCGATTCTGATAACCATTAATTCTCGTATAATGAAAAAAATATTAAATTATATCATATTTCTTACGGTTCTGGCGTCTTTTACATCCTGCGATCTGAATATTATACCAACCGATGCTCTTACCGGAACCCAGATTAAGAATACCTCCAACGGACTTGTAAGCCTGGTAAACGGGGGCTATGCTCAATTCAAAGACATCCCTAGCGGTGAAAGTTCAAATAACTGGTACCTCCGTCAGAATTACCAGCTAAGCGATTTCGCCAGCGATGATATTGTTTGCGGTTACAAAACAGAAGATGATCTGATAAACAGTTTCAGATACAATGACCGTGCATCCGAGAAATCAAATATTAACAGTTTCTGGGAAGTATCCTATAAAATCATCTACGGGTCAAATATTGCCATTCAGATGGCGGATGAGAAAGGCAGCGATCCGGTTACCGACTATTTGAAAGGAGAATGCTACTTTTTGAGGGCATTCGCAACTCATAACCTGGTCCGCCTTTTTGCCAGGCCTTATTCAACAGCCAATAGTTCATTGCCAGGTGTTATACTTCGTGAATCTTCATCCGATGGTGCACCCAAAGCTCGCGCAACTCTGGCTGAAACCTATAATTACATTATCTCAAGCCTTAAGAAAGCAGCGTTCCTGATGACTGAGCAACCACCCGAAGTACGTAATAACAAGGGATTTGCCTCAAAATACAGTGCATGGGCTCTTCTCTCGAGAGTATGCCTTTACAAAGACGATTTCCAGAGTTCCATTTTATATGCTGATTCGGTTATAAACTCGGGGGCATATTCACTGGAAACAGCAGTAACTTATCCTGACTATTTTGCTAATGCCCAAACTGCTTCCGAGACCATCTGGTGTATTCCCTTTCTTGCTGTTGATGACAAGAAGGAAGCCGCGGTTGCATCAATGATTTTTAACGGTGCAAACTGCTGGGGAGAAGAAGGAGCATCGCCTTCGATACTTAAGGTCATGGGATTCGGAACATCCATGATGGATATTGATGTCCGCTGGAAATATATTGAAACTTCCAATCCGGGGTTAAAGAACGGAGTCAATATTTATTATATCAGCAAGTTCTCAGGACAGGATGGTTCGCCGACATTGAGTTCTCCTGTAATGCTACGGTTGTCGGAGGTTTACCTCAACAGGGCCGAAGCATATGCGAAAACGGGAGATGTCGATGCAGCACTGGCTGATCTTAACGAAATACGCACTAACAGGATGGCTGTCCCTGAAGGAGGTAGCCTGGATGACTATCTGTATAATGCAGAGAGGGATGGTATTACATCAGACAATATTCTGGATGCAGTCCTGAAGGAAAGAAGGATTGAACTTGCATTCGAAGGACACAGGATATTCGATATCCTTAGGAACGGGCAGGATCTTGTGCGTGATTACTGGGGCTATCATCTTGATAATTATAACGGAATCCCGACTGCAAGTGATCCGGGAATGAATGCTTCAGGTGTAATGATCCATACCAGTGATCCTTCCACGGTTTACCCGATACCATCAAGCGAGATTACCACTAACAAGTTCTGCGTTCCCAATAATTAATTTTAATGGACAGACAATTATGAAAAAGATTAAGATATCGATATATGCAGCATTACTGATGATTATCGTATCAGTGTCATGTAAGAAGGAAGGAACTTATACACTTACTGAAACTCCTCCGCTGGATTTCAAGTCATATTATAACGGACTGACAGTAACGTTCGCAAATCATACTAAAAACGCGACCGGGATAACCTGGGATTTTGGTGACAAAACACCAACTGCGACCGGAGATTCAATTTACCACAAATACTCTTCCACCGGCAATTATCTTATTTCGATGACAGGCAGTGTCGAAGGACAAACATCGACAATGCACACCGTTCTGAGAGTTGACAAACCATCTGTCGTAAAACTAGATGATAATTCATTTGCTGACTGGGCCGGCGTTACCTATCCTGATTTTCAGCTTCAGGGTACCGATCATATGATAAGAGGCAAAGTTGACTATGATGCCAACTTTGTTTATATCTTCATAGAATACGATACCGTCGGAACAAATGGCCTTGCAACACTCGATGGTGCAATTATGGACCTGTACATGGATAATGACAATTCATTGTCCACCGGGTTCTCATCAGCCCTTGGAGCAGACCTTCTTTATGAAGGAAATATCCCGACAGGCTGGTTTGATTTTTTCACTTTCTTAGGGACTGACCAGTCACAATGGTCATGGAATGGACCGACATCAATTAAAAATGCAATTATAATGGGACATGCGGAAGAGGTTTCTGATACAGTCAGAATGGAGTTTGGTCTGTCTCGTGATGCCCTGAAGATCACCAAAGATGTTTTTGGCTTTAAGCTGGTACTGAACTATTCCGACTGGTCAGCGGAAGCAGGTTCGCTCTCGAAGGACAATGATACCAGGATTGAAATGCATATGGACAAGCAGGGCAAATAGCAATCTGATCAATATTATTCAGGCCAACTATAGTCAAGGTCAATGACTCTTCCAATTCATATTCAGAGACTCGATTTTAAATAAAATTGACTTCAGTTTAATTATGAGGTACTTTTGATTAAAATTCAAATAATCAACGATAAAAATTATGAATAATGAAAAGGGGAGTAATTTTATTGTTCTTTTGGGGGATGTTGATATTGAGTTTGCAGGGACAATGGTATAACAAGTACTACGGGGAAAAGAGTCTTTCTGATTTGAGTCAACAAGAATTATCCGTATTATTTCAAAAATCTAAGAATTTAAAGAACATTGGCAGGGCTTTAACAATCGGAGGTATTGTAGGTGTCTCGGTGGGTTCTTCAGCACTGATAATTTTATCTATAAGAGATATCTTATCTTCAATGTCAACAGGGAATTCAGCCTCTTTGGTTCCCTATGATATTTATATAGGCTCTATCTTAGCTGGTACGATTGCAATGATAGGAGGGATTCCAATCTGGATTATTGGTCATAAGAGAAATAAAGAAATTGACGCATTGATTAATCACAGATTTTCAAGTTTGAATATCCATTTAAACCCTTCTCTTGCTTTTAATCATGCTCAAAACAAGTATTATCCCGGGATTTCAATTTCTTTTAGATTTTGATAAAATATCAGTTCTTGTAGTTCAGAGCATAATGTATAATCCGATCTTGATATTCACTTTTATCCGGTCAGATTACTGTTAACATACAATGGTAAACAACAATTATTTAACTCCGGCTTTTGGTGATTAATTTATAAAGGTCAAAGGTGGTTAACGACAGAAGCTTTTGTCTCGTCCTGGAAGAACCGTTATCAATAAACAAAAGCTTATTATTCTTAATTATAGTGTCCCAAAAATAAGGATAAAGCGGGAAGGACAGCATTAAAATAAAATTGACTTTGGCTAAACTTAAATTTAATTTTACAAGTACATAATTCGCTATGGTATAGTTTTTATAGTACTTGATTTGAAATTATAAACCTAATTTTAAAATTTTATGAAAAAGTTTTTATCCATCAGTTTTGTTACCCTTGCACTGCTTATAACTGGAAAAGTTAATAGTCAGGGTTTCGTTGCGGTTTTAGAAGGTGAAGGACTTTCAGCATTATATGGGAACGCATGCGTAATTAAACTTGAATCAGGTGATGAGATTCATGGAAAGTTTGTTGGTGGAACATATTCCGCAAACGGGCTTAATAAGATCTCTGTAAAACTTGAAAATGGTGAAAAGGCCAAATTTATTCCCGAACAGGTTATATCCTTGCAAATAAAAGCTTCTGCCCTGTTGAAATTGACTATGGTTTCAGAATCCAATGGGTCAGTTTCACAAATGGTACATTCAGATTTTAACGGAATTGTGAATCGTGACTATATAATATTTGAAACTGCACTTACAGCAAAAAAATCTGATACTTACAGACTAATGCAGTTATTAAATCCAGGGTTTGACAGCAAAATAAAAGTTTTTGCAGAACCCAGTAAGAAGACTGGTGGCTTAAATGTAGGAGGACTCCAACTAACTGGAGGAGAGGCCAGAGCCTATTTGTTTGTAAAAGGCAGGGAGAAGTCTGTAGAGGTGAAAAAGGGAAGTTATTCTAAAAATTTTGAAGAATTATACTCAGACTGCCCGGCGATGGTATCAAACTTCCAGGGTAAAAAAATAGAGTGGAATGATGTTGCCCTACATGTATTCGCTTATGACCAGGCTTGCAAATAGGAATCTGAGCTATTAAAATACAGTGTTTATCGAATCTGGTTATATAATTCAAATAGCGTAGCACCTGACCGCATATAACCGGCTCAATTGCAATTATATAGTCGTACAAAACTCTTAAAATATATTCACAAGTGGAATCACATAATAAGCTTCCCCTCTTCAATTCGATTATTATAAGAAAGGTAGTAACAACAAGGATTTAACTCAGCCTTTTAGTAGTTATTTTGAAAGCCGGGCAAAATTTGGGAATGATTGGCGAAGCTAAAGTCTCAGCAAAATATTTAACCGCAAGAAAGACATCCTGTAGCTGAAGGTATCACTTTTTCAAGAGCCAGTTCGTTAATCTCCTTTGAGGGATTGCTCTCTTTGGATGTAAACCAATCGTTGGCATCCGACTGAACCTCACCATTAAGCAGTTAAGAGAGCGTAATGATTGATTTTTCAAGTGTAGATATATCGTGTTTGATCTGATCCCTTATCCTGGTCCTTTCTTCCTGTGTCATAATAATTCATTTGTTTCCTGTAGCTGATCAGCCTTCTCCCTATAAAACTTATATATCAAAAACAGTCCCGATGTTGGAGAACCTCACTGGGTTTTACAGAGAGGCTGACAGACAGACAAAAAGGAAAATCCTTAGTTGCATCTTTTCCGAAAAACTCGTTTTAGAAAAAGGGAGAGTTGCAACCACCCCCTTTACTGTACCGATACAAGTTTTATTCAAGATTACCAAGGTTTTACAAGGGTCTAAAAATATAAAAGAGGTTGAAAATAACCTCTTGTCCACTTTGGCTCCCCAGCCAGGACTTGAACCTGGGGCCTCTTGAATTATCAGTAAGGGGGCCGATTATTTCTAACTCATATTTTCGGTTAAATACTTCCCGTTTTGTCCAAAAACTGGCTCAAACCTGGCGCCAAACTTATTAGGCTAAGGTTAAGATTAAGGCTGAGAATATCGCAAGAGGATCTCAGGTTGTAGGTTCTAGTTTTACATAAGATTCTGGTTTAATTTTCATCCTTAATAGTTTTGAGGTGATAGGCTATTTCAAGATGAGACAAATTCTTAAATCAGAATTTAAAAGAGATTTCTCATTAGGTTATGATTCTAATTCAGATTCCCTTAAATCCATTTCAAACAGAAAATTATCCTCTTCATACAATAACTAAAATGTAATGATCAATCAATTTATATATTAATTAAATTTATTAATTGGTTCCTAACGTAAATATTCAAAAGTGAGTTAACAGTTTAATTGACAACAGTATGAGAAATAAATTATTAATATCGTTTTGTTTTAGTTTCTTTATTTTCCTGGTTCCTATTCACTGTCAAAACGCTATAAACGATTCAATTTTTATCACTTTTGAAGTAAACAATAATTTAAAGAGTTATTTTAATAATTCTATAAACGTAGCTAATAAGTTTGCAGCCAGAACAACGCAAAAAAAGAACTTACAGTTAGATTATTTTAATGTATATTATAATATTGATGAAGAGCCTGTTACAGGTGTATTTGAATATATATATTATAATGAAGGGAGACATTGCTTTCTCACTCTGGCTATCTCATTGAAATCAGAACATTTAGCAATAGAATATTACTATTTCAATAAAACGATTGAAAAAGAATGGATAAAGACACTCAAGGCTACTGAGACACAGAAATTAATTATCTGTAATTCAGGAAAATTTTTAAAACAAAATGAAAATAGATATTTAAAATACCCTGAAAACAAATTTTTCGATAAAAAGTCACTACTTGAAAAATCAGAAGAAATAAAGGGGAAACAAAATTACTTATCCAAAAATAAGCCCAACCCTGATTTTGTTACTTCTAAAACAATTAAAGGAGAGACTGCATCTGAGGTAGTTATTAGTGGTGTTCCTAATTATCTCTGGTATTTGAACTGTGGGTTGACTGCAGAAACTATGTTAATTGGGTACTGGAATGATAAGGGGTATAGTAAT
>Ga0302271_10001001_pt1 | contig 27656 bp, 25 predicted proteins | sample III_Bog_N1_1_FD_198767 | JGI IMG/M metagenome (GOLD analysis project Ga0302271, IMG submission 198767) | Peat permafrost microbial communities from Stordalen Mire near Abisko, Sweden - III_Bog_N1_1 | ecosystem: Environmental > Terrestrial > Soil > Wetlands > Peat | place: Sweden: Abisko... | reverse complement strand
ATTAACCAGGTAAGGTGAACGGATCGGACTGTCCCCAAAACGAAGGTGTGAAGTTGTAATACCTCCCGATTTTTTGGAGTCATAGGCAAAATATGCCTGACAATATTTATCGGTAGAATCACCTATGATTTTAATCGAGTTTTTATTCGCCCCTACTGTTCCATCTGAACCCAGACCGTAAAATTTTGCTGAATATGTTCCTGGAAGAGCAACATGTATTTCAGGAAGGATAGGAAGCGATTTGAAAGTTACATCATCAATTATACCTAATGTAAACTGGTTCTTCGGTTCTTTAAGCTTCATATTCTCAAACACCGACATTACCATGCTAGGAGTTGTATCTTTGGAGCTCAGTCCGAAACGGCCGCCAATGATAAGAGGTCTTTCCTGTCTATCATAAAACATCTCCTTGATATCGAGATAAAGTGGTTCCCCATTGGCGCCGGCTTCTTTTGTTTTTTCTAGTACAGTAATTTTTTTAACTGATTTAGGAAATACGTTAAAGAAGTATTTAGCTGAGAATGGACGATAGAGATGAACACTTATAAGCCCTACTTTTTCACCTTTTGCTCTCAGGTAGTCAATTGTCTCCTTTGTAGTTTCGGTAATTGAGCCCATTGCAATTATAATATTTTCAGCTTCCGGATCACCGTAATAATTGAATGGCTTATATTCTCTTCCTGTGAGTTTTGTGATTTCAGCCATGTAGGAATTTACAATATCAGGAATAGGCTCATAAAATTTATTAATTGATTCTTTAGCCTGGAAAAATATATCAGGGTTTTGTGCAGTCCCTCTGGTTACCGGATGTTCTGGATTCAGGGCATTCTGACGGAATTTGGTAAGCGCCTCAATATCAATGAGTTTCTTAAGATCTTCCATTTCAAGATACTCAATTTTCTGTACCTCTGCAGAAGAACGGAACCCATCAAAAAAATGTGTGAATGGAATCCTTGATTTAATTGCTGAAAGGTGTGCAACTCCGGCAAGGTCCATGATCTCCTGAACGCTTCCGCTTGCAAGCATCGCAAAACCTGTTTGACGTGTGGCGTAAATGTCGCTGTGATCACCAAATATAGATAGAGCATGCGCCGCTATAGCGCGGGCACTGACATGGAAAACTCCGGGAAGAAGTTCGCCGGCAATTTTATACATATTAGGTATCATAAGAAGCAAACCCTGTGAACAGGTAAATGTCGAACATAATGCACCTGTCTGTAAGGCGCCATGTAATGCACCTGCAGCACCTGCTTCAGATTGCATTTCAACAACTTTAACCTGCTCTCCGAATATGTTCTTTAGACCGTTGGCAGACCATTCGTCTACGAACTCTGCCATTGTGGAAGAAGGTGTGATAGGATATATGCAAGCTACTTCGCTAAACATATATGCAACATGCGCTGCGGCCTGATTGCCGTCGCATGTTATAAATTTTTTTGTTCCCATTGTTATTTATATATATGATTTAAAAGAAGGTTAATCAAAGAAAGTGCAAAAGTATAAAAAAATTATATTCGTTATCCTCCATTCATGGAAATCAGAAATTCTTCGTTCGATTTGGCCTGTAAGAGCCTGTCTCTGAGGAATTCCATTGCTTCCACTGAATTCATGTCAGTGAGGAAATTACGTAATACCCATATTTTCTGAAGTATGCTTTTGTTTAGAAGCAGATCTTCTCTTCGGGTACTTGATGCCGGAATATCAATTGAAGGGAATATTCTCCTGTTTGAAAGTTTACGGTCGAGCTGTAATTCCATATTTCCAGTTCCCTTAAACTCCTCAAAAATTACATCGTCCATCTTCGAGCCTGTTTCTGTAAGCGCAGTGGCAAGGATTGTCAGTGACCCTCCATTCTCTATGTTACGTGCTGCACCGAAGAATCTTTTTGGCTTATGTAGTGCATTGGAATCTACTCCACCTGATAATACTTTACCCGATGCGGGAGCAGTTGTATTGAAAGCTCTTGCAAGACGTGTGATAGAATCCAGAAGAATTACCACATCGTGGCCACATTCAACAAGACGTTTCGCTTTTTCAAGAACTATATTAGCTACCCGGCAATGGCGTTCAGCAGGTTCGTCGAAAGTTGAGGCAATAACCTCAGCTTTTACGTTTCTTGCCATGTCAGTAACTTCTTCAGGTCTTTCATCAATAAGAAGGATCATGAGATATACTTCAGGATGATATTTGGCAATCGCATTAGCAATTTCCTGAAGCAATATGGTCTTTCCTGTCTTTGGCTGTGCAACGATGAGCCCCCTCTGTCCTTTTCCGATCGGAGTAAACATATCTATAACCCTTACGGATAAGGAGCCTTCTCCGGGTTGGCAGAGTGTAAATTTCTCATCAGGGAAGAGCGGTGTCAGAAAATCGAAGGGCACCCTGTCCCTTATAAAATCAGGACTTCTGCCGTTGATTTCATCTACCTTTATTAAGGGGAAATATTTTTCACCTTCTTTTGGAGGACGGATTGATCCTTTAATAGTGTCACCTGTCTTCAGCCCAAAAAGTTTAATTTGCGACTGGGAAACATATATATCATCAGGTGAATTAAGATAATTGTAATCAGGAGACCTGAGAAATCCATATCCGTCAGGCATAATCTCCAGAACACCTGTATTATATATAATTCCTTCAAAGTCGTATGGTCTTTCTTTTCTCTCTTCTCTCACCTGGGGAATATCGTGCTGAATCTCTTTTGCAGGTACCGGCTGATCGACAATTATTTCACCAAAATATGAGTCTGCAGATGATTTTGTTTCATCCAGAGGGACATCCTGGGCCAGAGACGGAATCGAATTATCAATTACTGGTTCTGAAGGCGATTCTGCCCTGATCTTTTCATATCTTGTGGCAGGAGGGACATTAAATCTGTCTTTCCTTTCATTTCGTTCTTCAAGTTTCTGATCAGTTCTCCATTTAGGAGCTTTCCTGTTATCCCGTAATTGTTCAGGTTTTCTAAAAAGATCTGGTTTCTCTTCAGTTTTTTCAACTTTTTTGGTCTGATCCTGCCAATCGCCCTGCCGTTGTTCAGGCCTCTTAACTCCATCCGGGGAAACAGACATGACAGATTCTATAGTTCTGTTAATAACAGGTTTCAACGTTCTTGGACGTTTTCCTCTTCTTAAAGCCGCTTCGGATTCCTGTATACTGATTTCAGATGCGGAAGAAATATCCTCTGATGCAGGTATCGCCTCCTCATTCTCCGAATTAATTGGGATCTTATTGTCGGTGGCTTCAATAGCCTGTTGATCAAGGATTTTATATATTAAATCCTGTTTTTTCAAAGATTCTGCCTTTTTGATTTTAAGTTCTTTTGCTATATCCTTTAATTCAGGAAGCAGTTTCTTACTTAACTCAAGAATGTCGTACATATTGTAATGATAAATGGAATATAAGAGATAATAATGATTTTGATGGAAACACGGGTCAAGAAGTGAAAATGAACCCGATAGATTATGTTACAATTACTTCACATATCCTAAATGCCGGTGCAATATTAAATAAAATTGCTAATATAATTCCTAATAAATGTTATCAAAAATGCAACGGATTTTATCAAATCAACTAATAATTTGATATTCAATATGTAAAATAACTCCGAAAGTTACTAATAAAGAATTATTAATCAAAAAATAATTATCAGAAAATGTTGTAAAGTTGCTTTTTTTAATTAAAATTGTACCTATTGCCTGATATTCCTTTGAAAAACTAAATAACTGGCCATCATATGCGTCAGCTTAAGATAACAAAGCAGGTTACAAACCGCGATACTCCGTCTCTTGATAAATATCTTCAGGAGATTGGAAAGGTTGATCTTATTTCCCCTGAAGAAGAAGTTGTACTTGCCAGACGAATCAAAGCCGGCGAAACAGAAGCCCTGAGAAAACTTGTCAAGGCTAATCTTCGTTTTGTGGTATCTGTTGCGAAGCAATATCAAAACCAGGGAATGAGTTTACCCGATCTCATAAATGAGGGTAACCTGGGTCTTATGAAAGCAGCACAGCGATTTGATGAAACAAGAGGCTTTAAATTTATATCCTATGCTGTATGGTGGATCCGGCAGGCTATTTTGCAGGCACTCGCAGAACAGGCCAGGATCGTCAGGCTGCCAGTCAACAAGATCGGTTCAATAAACAGGATAAACAGGGCTTTCGCTAAACTTGAACAGGAATATGAGCGGGAACCTTCTTCCCAGGAGATTGCCGAAATCCTGGAGATGATCCCTGAAGAGGTCAAGGATGCATTGAAAACCAATGGACGGACTGTCAGCATGGATGCTCCAATTAGTTCCGAAGAGGATAATAACATGTATGATGTCCTGCAGAGTGCCGATACACCAAGCCCCGACCGGAATCTTATCAATGAATCACTTGCTTATGAGATAGAAAGGGCTCTCAGTACACTTTCTCCGCGTGAATCCAAGGTACTGAAATTGTATTTTGGTCTAGGCATGAAGCATCCCTATACTCTTGAAGAAATAGGAGAGGAGCTTAGTCTTACACGGGAGAGGGTCAGGCAAATAAAAGAAAAAGCTATTAAAAGAATACAGTTCACCACACGTTGCAGGATACTTAAATCGTATCTCGGATAACTATTTGTTTCTATCTTTGACTAAAATTAACTGTATGGAACATTTGGTATCTCCGTCATTGCTCGCAGCCAATTTTGCAAATCTTGAAAATGATATTGTAATGGTAAACAGGAGCGAAGCTGATTGGCTTCATCTTGATATAATGGATGGTGTATTCGTACCTAATATTTCAATCGGATTCCCGGTTATTAAGGCAGTAAAAAAAGTAGCCGCAAAACCTCTTGATGTTCATCTCATGATTATTGAGCCGGACAGATACCTCACACGCTTCAGTGAGGCTGGTGCAAATATCCTGACGGTTCAATATGAAGCATGCACGCATCTGAACCGTACTGTAACCGAGGTACGAAACCTTGAAATGAAGGCAGGTGTGGCGTTAAATCCTCACACTCCCGTTTCTCTGTTAAAAAATATTCTTCCATATATAGATATGGTCCTCATAATGACCGTTAATCCAGGATTCGGAGGACAATTATTTATTAAGGAGAGCTACAATAAAATTTCTGAACTAAGAAAGATGATTGATGCCGGCGGATATAATGTATTAATAGAAGTAGACGGGGGTATTGATACAATGAATGCACCAAAACTAATCGAATCAGGTGCTAATGTTCTAGTAGCTGGAAATTCAGTTTTCAGTTCAGTTGATCCTTCTAATACTATAAGGAAACTGAAGAGGCTGATCTAGCAGAAATATATGCGATAATCTCGACCGCTTTATCAGGATTAAACCATCTGATCTCTTTATCTTTACTCCACCATGTGATTTGCCTTTTTGCGTACCTTCTGCTGTTCCTTTTAATAAGTTCAATTGCCTTTTCCCTTGAAATTTTCCCATCAAAAAAATCAAAAAATTCCCTGTAACCTACACTATTAAGGGCATTGAGTTTTCTCAAATCATAGAGCTCTTTTGCCTCATTTTCAAGATCAGAGCTTATCATAACATCGACCCTTGAATTTATCCTCTGGTAAAGCTCTTCCCTGTTCCGTTCCATCCCGATCTTGATTATTTCAAAATCACGTTCTCTTTTTTGCTTTTTAAGGAATGAGGAATATGGCCTGCCGGCTGTTTCACAGATTTCCAGTGCCCTGATTATTCTTTTATAGTTTTTGAGATCAACTTTTGAATAATGTTCGGGATCGAGGAATTTTAAAGTCACTCTTAACCCTTCTATGCCTTCACTATTATATTTATCTATATATTTTTTTCTGATAAGAGGATCTACATCAGGAATATCATCGATGCCTTCACAAACGGCATCAATATACATACCTGAGCCGCCTGACATGAGAGCAATATTGTTTTTGGAGAACAAATCCGGAAGAAGATTAAGAACATCTCTTTCAAAGAGGCTTGAACTGTAATAGTCTTCTACTGATAAAAACCTGATAAAATGATGCTTGATTGTTTTCAGCTGAAGCTCCGAAGGAACTGCCGTCCCAATATTCATCTCCCTGAAAAACTGGCGGGAGTCGGCAGAAATTATTTCACAATTAAAAAATCTGGCTATTTCGATAGAAATATCAGTCTTGCCGACCCCTGTTGGACCAAGCAAAACTATCAGGAAATTTTTCATCGAAATTGATCGTTGAAGACTATTCTTCGTCCTCGTTCAGGTTTTCAATATTCTCGAAATCAGGAAGCGTCTCCTCATCATCTCCGTTGAGAAAGAGCTCATCAACCTCAGGCTCAACATCAACATCATCATCATCATCATCAACGGAAACAACGATATTATTGTAAAGTTTCCTTGAAGTTCCGCCAAAAATGACCTGTTTTGGAGGAACTCCTTTTGAATTGGTACATGAAGGATATTCGCGACCCTCAATTTCTTTTACTTCACCTGTATACTCAACAAAGAGAGATCTTTCATTAAAGAAATCGAATACATAGAGTAATTTCTGGTTTTTTCTGAAAATAATGTCTTCCAGAACTGCTACCTCCATTGTAGAAGACCCTGTACCCATGTCAAAAAGAGTAAACTCTTCTTCTTTCTCCCAATTGTCTGTTGCCATAAAAAATGAAGCCATCTGGGATTTGTCAAACTCCAATTCATCCTGAATTTGAGTGTGGAAATCCATTAATGTATGCGTATCAAGAAATTCAAATTCCCTGACAAAAGACTCATCTTCATCTGATAACACTACAAATTTATAAACCATAATTTTATTAATTCGATGGGTGCAATATAATATTTTTTAGATTACAATATTCCGGCTATTTTTTTTTTTAGAAGAAAATCTATTGTATCAATACCATCAGCATAATCCCACAAATGTGGCGACTGTGCTTCACCAAACGGAACGAATTGTCTGCCAATGATACATTGTATCTTTTCCTTCAGTATCTCTGTTTGCTGTTTTACAGCATCTTGAGACTCATAATACTCATAATAAAGAACGGCTACAGGTGATGAAATTTTGCTATCTTCTTTTATCAGCAAATAGCCGGTATCGAGAAATGTTTCCCTGTTAACTATAAATACTGCTTTATTAAAATCATAATTATTCGCGTATTTTGTATTTCTGATTATCTCGCTGAAGTTATTCCAGTGCCCTTGAATTGAGTTCAGGTCATATCCCTTCGGACAATAAATCTTGGATACATTTCTACATCCAAGTCCAAAATATGAAAATACATCTTTTCCAAGCTTCTCCAGTTCAGAGCCGGTCTCATTTCCATCGAGAATTGCTATGCTGTTACGGTTCCTCCTTATTATATTCGGAAATTTCCCGAAATAATATTCAAAATACCGTGAGCTGTTATCACTGCCAGTAGCAATAACGGCATCGAAACCTGACAGGGTTTCTCCTGTGAAAAAAGCCTGATTTTGAAACGATGGATTGATGGAACAAAGGAGTTTATAGATATAAAGAATCAGCTCATGGTCTTTTGAACTGGTTTTAGCAATTAGCTTATTTCCTGAAATAAGTACTGAAAGAAAGTCATGGAATCCTACCAGGGGGATGTTGCCAGCCATTATTATTCCAACTTTTACAGGAATTGTCTCCTCACTCAGTTCAGGATAGTTGTTAGTCCATAATGTAAGATTTTCCAGAGTAAGTTCTTCCGCAATCGAATTAATCGCTCCCCTTACATTGTCGGGTGTGAACCAGGCATTGTTTAATTGTTGAGAATTGATCAGTGTATTTAGCTCATCGCTTTTTATCACCGACTTTTCATTTAATAGGCTACGCAGCGTCTCCCCAAGAATTGCAAATGATGTAATTCGTTCCTGAATCTTCATAATTCCATTAATAGCAGCCCGCAAATTTAAGAAATTGATTTACAATAATAATAAAATTAAAATGAAGGGAACGGTCACGACCGCTCCCTTCTGAAATCAACATGGTTAGAAAATGCAAATTGATATTAATTTGATTTTGCAGGCGTGGATTGTGACCATAACCTACATGATAAACATTCTTATTACTTTAATGTAAAGGTTATCGGTACCATGAAGTTTACATTAACAGCCTTCCCGCGTAGTATCCCTGGTTTTTCAAATTTAGGGAGCGTTTTTACAACTCTTACAGCCTCGGCATCGAGAAGAGGACCCGCGCTTTTTAATACTACAACTTCACCTATAGAGCAGTCTTTCTGCACAACTAATTTTACCACTACCTTGCCCTGTATGCCTTTTGATTTTGCTTCCAAGGGGTATATTGTGTTTTTGGATATATAATTCAGAATTGCAGTATCGCCACCAGTAAAAACAGGCATTTCATCTACATCTCTATACACTGAATCTATTACAACTGCCGTATTTGCTTTTGATGAAGCTGCCTGATCAGCAGCCGTTTCTGAATTTTTGGATTTTCCACATGATGACATTATGCAAATTGCAATTGCGACCATTGAAAGAACCACTGCTTTTTTAAGTGTTTCTCTGATTCCGGAATTTTGTCTGGTTTTCATAATAGTTGATTTATTTGTTAAATGATTATTAATAGATTGAATATCAATTAAATTTATGATAGGTAATTCTTTGCAGAGACATGTCTCAGACCTGTCTTTGCTATTTTACTTTGGTTCTTATTTAAGCGCGAACGATATTGGTACCATATACCATACAGGTACATCCTTGCCTCCCTGTTGGCCCGGTTTGAATTCGGGTAATGTCCCTACGACTCTTAAAGCCTCAGCATCCAATTCGGGCGCTACACCTTTAAGGATGCTTATTCTGTCGACACCGCCATTAGCCTTAACGCAGAATCGTACAATTACTCTACCTTCTATTTTTTGATTTTTAGACGATTCAGGATATTTGACGTTTTCTGCGATATATTTCATCAATGCTTCATCACCTCCCGGATACATTGGCATTACTTCAACAACCACAAAAGGTACTTCTTCACTAATGGATTCCTTTACAATTGGCTGTGGATTTGCTTTTAAGGCAATAGCCGGAGGTGGCGGAGGTGGTGAGGGTGGTGCTACTTCAGAGTGAACTGATAATGTTTTTTTCCTTGCAGCACAGGATGACATTGAAACAACCATAATAAGGATTACCGGCAGAACCAGGATTAGTTTCGGAATTGGTAATCCGCTTGAAGCTTTTTTTGTTTTCATACTCGTTTTATATTTGGTTTATATTTGGGTTCCTGTTTATAAAACAAATATACAACGAAATAATTAGTTATACAACTAAATAATTAATTAAATAAAAAAATGATCCGTTTTTGGATCATTTTTTTTGAGGAATGCTTTTTGTAAGGAATGGTTACTAAGATTTCCTTAACTGCTATCTTAAGGTTATATTATTCCAGTGCAAATGTAATCGGCACCATATACCAAACAGGTACTGGTTTCCCTCCTTGTGCTCCTGGTTTGAACCCGGAAAGAGTATTAACAACCCTTAATGCTTCAGCATCAAGTTCCGGAGATACCCCTTTCAGGACGCTGACCTTTGAAACATTTCCTTTCGAAGTCACGCAAAACCTGATAATAACTTTTCCCTGAATGTTTTGTACTTTAGCCTGTTCAGGATAAATAGTATTCTCAGAGATGTAGTTCAATAAAGCAACGTCACCTCCCGGAAACATGGGCATCTCTTCTACAACAACGAATGGTACCTCTTCGGGATCGTCCCCCGATGTCTCGTTGTTACTAAGGGTGTTTGACCCGGAGTTTAACGCAGGAGGCGGAGGCGGAGGCGGAGGCATTAATTCATCGTTAGAAGTTGTTGGCGAATTCTGATTTACAACAATTGGAACAATTTGTTTGACGGAAGAGGAGGGGATACCCTTGTAAGCAGAGATAGCAAAAAAGACAATTCCGGCAACAGGCACAACTAAAAGCATTTTAATACCGGCCAGAGAGGAAGTCCGGTCTTTGCTCATCATTATCATCCTTTTTTTGATAAGGGAAGGATTTGAGAAGCTGTTTGTCAGATTAAATGCGTTTGATTTGAACACCTGGTTTAACAGAAGACTCTGATAACTGACAATAGGCACACCCGAACTAAGACAACCCTGGTCGGCCTGGTATTCATGAATAGCTCTCAATGATCTGTTGAAAAGGTAAACTACAGGATTAAACCACTGAATGGATTTCACGATTTCAATAAAAATAATATCTATAAAATGATTCTGATTCAGATGATTCTGCTCATGTCTTATAATCTCTTTTGCATCTTCTGAACCCAGCTTTGAATTGATAAATATATATCCCATTGCTGAAAATCCTGAAGTACTGAAGCCATGGAATCTGATAATTTTACTGCCTTCGTTTTTGTGTTTCAATATCAGAAAGAAAAGATTGAACAGATCAATTAATAGTTTAAAGCTGAACACCGAGACTCCGATAATATATATAGAATAGGTCACAAGAAGGATGCCTGCAGATGTTATTCCATGATTCAGTGCAGACGTTTTGGGGGCTGAAGCAGTTATGAATACTTCGGAAAGAATTTTTCCGAAAATCTGGATATTCATTGGCTGAAGAGTCCTGAATGTAACCAGTGGCAGAATCATTGACAAGAAAAGGGACAGTATAATATAAGCTCTGTTGCGACTGTAAGCTGTGTCTCTGCTTAACATTAATGAATAGACAATGTAAAATGCAATCATATAGACTGCGGCTTTTATCATATATATAAATAGCGTATTCATTATTTTGTCTTTTGTTTTCTGACTTCTCCTTCCATGATTTTCATAATCTCTTCCATCTCCTTTACAGAGATTCTTTTTTCTTTGGCAAAGAAACTGACCATTTTCTCAAATGAGTTTGAAAAATAATCATTTACGAAAGTGTTAAGATGAGTTTTTGAATATTCGTTTTTTGATATAATGGGGAAGTACTCATGAGTTCTTCCATAGGCTTTATGTGATACGAATCCCTTATCCTGAAGTATACGGACTATAGTGCTTACAGTATTGTATGCGGGTTTTGGTTCGTCAAAATGTTCCAGGATTTCTTTGACAAAGCCCTTTTTTATGTTCCAAAGAACCTGCATAACTTCCTCTTCCGCTCTTGTTAGTTCTCTCATAATATATCTTATTGATTTCTTATTTCTTGTTTCAGATATTCATAACATTTCCTGTTTCAAATATACAACGAATAAATTAGTTATGCAACTAAAAAGGCAATTATTTTCTCCCTAACTTATTAATTGTGGAACTACCCCGGTACAGCTAATCATAATATATATCTATTTAACTCAAATTCAGGCTCCCTAAACTCAACACCTCTTTACTTGCAGAGCAGGGAAGGAGGTGAGTTCTTTCTGATCAGATAAATTCACGCTCCCCAATGATTTGTATAAAGATTAGCTTGGACAGGAGGGGTTCCGTAAAATCTAAATAATCAAATAATACGATTACCATTTTCAGGGAAAAGGAAAAAAGTGTACTTTTATTTTTTTATTCATAATATACAGGCGGAGATTAGATAAATGAAAAAAAGTGTACTAAAAATTGCCATTTTTAAAGAAAACCTGAAGATTTCATTCCGGGCAATCAGATCGAACAAGTTGAGAGCAATACTTACCATTTGCATTATCGCTGTAGGAATCATGGCGCTTGTTGGAATTCTAACAGCCATAGATGCTATTAAATCATCTCTTACAAACCAGTTTACCATGATGGGTGCAAACTCATTTACAATAACATCACGTGGTATGAACATACAGGTAGGAAATGACAGGAGCCGGACAAAGAATTTCTCGAGAATATCTTACAGGGAAGCAGAAGAGTTCAAAACCCGTTTTACTGAAGCAGCTTATGTTTCTATTTCATTTAATGCATCGGGATTATCAACTGTCAAATATGGTTCGGAGAAAACGAATCCAAATGTCAATCTGATGGGTGCGGATGAGAATCAGCTCACGGTAGCAGGATACGAAATAGAAACTGGAAGGAACTTCAGTGCTGATGAAATTCAATCAATTCGTCACAATGTAATCATAGGTGCTGATATTGTTAAAGATCTTTTTGCCGGAATTGATCCATTGGGCAAGGAAATTACCGTAGCTGGCATGAAGCTGATGGTGACCGGTGTACTGAAAAGCAAAGGTTCGGGATTTGGGAATCCCGACAGGATCTGTTATATGCCAATTACAACGGCCCGTCAGTATTTTTCTAGACCCAATATGACTTTTAATATTACAATAATGCCTATAAGTGCTGTAAACCTCGATGTTATGACAGGGGAGGCAGAGTCGATTTTCAGGATTATCAGGAATCTAAATCCAAAGGATGAAACGGATTTTAATATTTCCAAGAGCGATAATATTGTTAACATGCTCCTCAAGAATATAAGGTATGTCACCCTTGCGGCAACCATAATCGGAATCATAACATTGTTCGGGGCGGCAGTAGGACTTATGAATATTATGCTTGTTTCTGTAACTGAAAGGACACGTGAAATTGGTGTAAGGAAAGCTATTGGTGCAAAAACCCAGACAATAAAGTATCAGTTCCTTTTTGAATCTATTATGATTGGACAGCTGGGCGGAGTATTTGGAATTATTTTGGGTATTATTATCGGAAATGGAGTATCTTCAATGTTGAAGTCAAGTTTTATTATTCCATGGCTTTGGGTGCTGACCGGAATAGTTGTTTGTTTTATTGTTGGTGTGGTTTCAGGTTATGCTCCTGCTGTGAAAGCTGCAAATATTGATCCTATTGAGGCTTTAAGATACGAATAAAATAACTGAACATGGAAAAATTTGTAATTCAGGAAGAGTTAAAAAACTGTCCCGGCATTGCTTTTTATCCCGAAGTTAACAGGCTTGAACTGGTAGGCAGATCTATACCTGAAAATCCAGAGCTAATCTTTCGTCGTCTGGAGGATTGGCTTACTTTGCATTTTGCAAAGAATAGCGGTCTCGATGTCAGCATTCAGCTTGAGTATATAAACAGTGGCTCTTCAAAATATCTTTATGAAATATTGAAGCGGTTAACCGGTTATGGACGATCGGGAAAGCTTGTAAAGATGAAATGGCTTTATGAAGAAGATGATGAAGGTATGCTTGAACTGGGTGAACATTACCGTGATACTGCCGGCATTCCCCTGGAAATTGATATGATAGTATAAAATAAATATAGGGAACAGTTGCGACTATTCCCTACACACAATATCAATAAAAATGATCAGTTATTTCACGGTATTCATGTGAGCAATAAGATCAAGAAGTTTGCATGAATAACCCCACTCATTGTCATACCATGCAACAATTTTTACGAAGTTATCATTCAGTGAAATACCTGCTCCCGCATCAAAAATAGATGTACGTGAATCGCCGATAAAATCACTTGAAACAACTGCATCTTCGGTATATCCAAGAATCCCTTTAAGAGGACCTTCAGAAGCAGCCTTCATAGCTTTCTTAATATCTTCGTAACTTGCTGCTTTCTCAAGACGGCAGGTCAGGTCAACTACTGATACGTCGAGAGTAGGAACCCTGAAAGACATACCCGTAAGTTTCCCCTTCAGTTCAGGAATAACCTTTGTTACAGCTTTAGCTGCACCGGTTGAAGATGGAATGATATTACCAGCAGCTGCACGGCCACCTCTCCAATCCTTCTTTGAAGGACCATCGACTGTTTTCTGTGTGGCAGTCGTTGCGTGAACTGTTGTCATAAGACCTTCAATAATCCCGAAATTATCATGAAGTACTTTTGTAACAGGAGCCAGGCAGTTCGTTGTGCATGAGGCGTTTGAAACGATCTGCATGTCTGATTTGTATTTATTATCATTTACACCCATAACAAACATTGGGGTATCATCTTTGGAAGGTGCTGACAATACAACACGTTTTGCTCCGGCTGTAATATGTCCCATTGCAGTTTCTTTAGTAAGAAAAAGGCCGGTGGATTCAATTACATACTCAGCGCCGACTTCATTCCATTTCAGAGTTGAAGGATCTTTTTCCGAAGTAATACGGATGCTTTGTCCGTTAACAACAAGCTTGCCGTCTTTAACTTCTACTTTCCCGTCAAATCTGCCATGAACAGTGTCATACTGAAGCATATAAGCAATATAATCCACTTCGAGGAGGTCGTTGATACCGACTATTTCTATATCGTTCCTCTTCAAGGCAGCCCTGAAGGCCAGTCGGCCGATCCTGCCAAAACCGTTGATACCTACTTTAATTTTAGACATTTCTATATCATTAAATTGTTAATAATTTTGATACACAAAAGTAATATTTTCCATGGAAACCCCAAGTAGAGAAACTATCAATTATTCTTTTTTCTCCTGAAGATGTTGGAAAGCTTATTAGATTCCGGGTCGAGGGGGTCGAGAATTATACCGAATCTGTAGCTCACAAAAAGCGAAAAAAACAATGCTTTATTATCAGGAATAGCCATTATAGGTATTTTTTTGGGAAAAGCATTAAGCTGGGCTCCCAGTTCAATTGCATGAATTACTTTGTCTTCTTTGCTGTATTCAAAGTTAAATCCGGCCTTGGCATATAATCCAGGAAGAAATTTGGTCTCATTAATCCCTTTAAAAAATGATGCTCTGCCATAGATATCCTGAGGCACTGCAAGCGAAGCATCAAACTTTTCCTCCCTTACTTCAACCTCATTTGTCTGGACTGATACAGGATATAGTACTTTGTAGTAGATTGGCTTGTAAAGTGCAAAGACAGGGCCAACTGTATAAAAATACCTGACAGCTATACCGCCAAGATCTGCTTTTTTGAATAATTCATGCTGATGGCCTATTCCGGCTCTGATGTAAAATACAGAATTCAGTTTGCCAAAAAAATACGAGCCTCCCTGGGTATAAGGGCTTGATTGTTTATACTCTTTTTGATTTCTGAGGTTTCCTCCGTCAATCTCAAGCAGACGTTTATTTCGAAAATCAATTCTTTTCGCTTCTCTGTAACTTATACCGATACCGTCGGTATTCAGAAGGACACCAAAAGATTTTTCGTTACGAAAAAATATTTTCTGTTCCTGATTTAACTCACCCTGTGCATATACTGATACTGCACCAATTAAAATTATAACCGCTAGTATAAGCAGCTTTTTCATTCTTACGCTAACTTATAAAATTGGAAGACTAATCAGAAAACAACTGTGTTCAGACACTTTTACCTGTCTGCTCAGTATTGACCATAGCATGCCCTTTTGAATAGGCTGGACATTCCTTCTTATTGCATGAACTTGCAACTAAAGCAGTTACGAATGTAACAAGAAGTATAACAGCAAACTTTTTCATATAGTTTCAGTAATAATTATTATGTACAAAAATATACTTTTCATTGTAAAAACAATCTTTATGCCGGAAATATTATTCCCTGAAACTTTTTTGACAACTAATATCATAAACCAAATGACGGAAGATCGAAGTCCGAAGTTGGAAGACAAATCTATGTATTGGTTCCAGATTTGGGTCTTCCGTCGTCCAACTTCTGTCTTCCGGCTTTCTAACTACAACATTTTCAACCGGCATTTGTTTATATGGACACAATCAAAAGATGATACAATATAACCAAATCAGTCATAATTTTATTATTAATATCTTACGGCATCATGAGTGAGAAATTATATTCAAATGAAAATATTTAAATTTAATAACCTTTTAAATGCTGAATCAAAAGATATGAATACTAATGGCTCTGAAAACCCAACTGCGAACAAATACACATCGTCCAAAACTGATGTCACCAGAAATGGTGAGGCAATATTTGCCGGAGGATGTTTCTGGGGAGTTGAATATTTTCTGCAAAAGACTCCGGGAGTTATTTCAGTCACTTCAGGATATACAGGAGGCACTGTTATTAATCCTACTTATCAGCAGGTTTGTACAGGTAATACCGGTCATGCTGAATCTGTTAAAGTCGTATATGACCCGCAGAAAATTTCGTATGATAAAATACTGAGACTTTTCCTAGAAATCCATGATCCTACTCAGGTTGGTGGGCAGGGTCCCGATCTGGGCGATCAATACCGATCGGAAATATTCTATCTTAATGATGACCAGAAAACAGTTGCCGAAAATGATCTTAAAATATTAAGGGACAAAGGATTAAAAATTGTTACCAGGGTAACAAAAGCTTCTGAATTCTATCCAGCTGAAGCTTATCACCAGGATTATTATTTCAAGAACGGCAAAACACCCTATTGCCACGGCTATCATCAGAGGTTTTAACATTTTTTAACCTCAACTATCATTATGGCTGAATTTACTTGTTAAGATAAGACAAAGTTTTCGCCTTGAGTAATGATAAAAGAAACATAATCAATTCTTTGCGTTATTTATTTAATATCTTTCTCAACTTTGTAGTCAGGAGATTTAAGTTTTTAATGCCATAAAGCGTGGATATTTAAGGCATATACGTAGTCAATAAAGTCACCACGCTCTTACCGGGAAATCAGAAAAACAATTAACTTTAAGCAGTTTTAATTGAATCTTTTCCCTGAAAATGAGTTTAAAAAATCATCAAGGCCAGACTTTTGTCAGTCGAAAGACAAAAGCTATTTTTATTGTTGTCGGTATTCTTATAACACTGGTTGTCCTGATATCAGGAAAAGCAGTAGTTTCTTACACTTCTTCCGATAAATATTGTGTTTCGTGTCACATTCACCCTATGGCGGATCAGAGTTGGAAATTGTCAGCTCATTATAATAATCGAACTGGTCATATTGTACATTGTGCCGAATGTCACCTTCCTCCCGAAGGTCACGGATACCTTCTTGCCAAAGCCAAACATGGTTTTAAGGATGTTTATGGCTATTTATTCAAGGATAGCGCAAGAATTAACTGGGAGGAAAAAAAGCTTCTCGATAACGCCAGGGGATTTGTTTATGAGAAGTCATGCCTCGGATGTCACCAGAATCTTTTTCCTGTAAAATTATCTGTTGATGGAAGTAACGCTCATCTTTTCTATACGACAAGTAAAGAGCCGTTGGCATGTATTAACTGTCATCTTAATGTAGGCCATTATGACAAAAATGCCCTTCATGCACACAATACAAATTTTGGTGTAGCTGTCACAATTAACCAGGCTAATTACTCTGAAGCAACCCATGTTGAGAAATTTGAAAATTTTAACGAGAAGATTCCCGGATCAAATGTATCTTTTGACATGGTAGCGATACCTGGTGGAAAATATTTGATGGGAAGTCCTGATAATGAACCACTTCGTAATTCTGACGAAGGTCCGTTAAGGAAGGTCACCCTTTCCAGATTCTGGATTGCACGCAACGAAGTAACATGGGATGAGTACATGGCTTTCTTCAGAGCAACAGGTTCGCAGGGAAGAACTGAAGGACAGGTTGTAACGAAGAAGAACGTAGATGCTATCACCGGAGCTACTCCTCCGTGGGGAGCGCCTGATCAGGGTTGGGGTAAAGGCTCCAGACCGGCTATTACAATGACGTGGCATGCCGCATCAGTTTACTGCCAATGGTTGTCTAAAGTTACGGGTAAAAAGTACAGACTACCTACTGAGGCGGAGTGGGAATACGCCTGCAGGGCAGAAACACAAACTCCGTACTTCTTTGCAGGAAATCCAAAAAACTTTACTTCAACAGGTTTGTTCAGAAAACTTTTTAAACCAGATACGGCAGGTATTGCATCAAGAGTGGTATACAAAGTGAATAGCTCCTCAAAGACAAAAGAGCCTCAGTCTGTTAAAGCAAATCCTTTTGGTCTGAAGAATATGTCAGGAAACGTTGCTGAGTTTTGCCTTGATTTCTATTCTCCTGACACTTACAAAAGAGATACAACTGAGGCAGTTAATCCGCGTGGCCCGGACTCGGGACAGGAACATGTCATAAGAGGCGGATCATTCAAAAGCGATGCAGCTGATGTACGAAGTGCGGCACGCGATTTTACAAAAACAAAAGCATGGCTGGTAACCGATCCTCAGATGCCTAAGAGTATATGGTGGTACTCCGATTGTATTGATGTTGGTTTCAGGGTAGTATGTGAAGCAGACAATTCAACCCAGAAATAGGATCAAATGTATAGAAATAGATAGAAATAGATAGAAACAGAACAGATATGGAGAATATAGATAGAAGAAAATTTATTGGAAAGACTGCTCTTGCGGGGATAGGTTTAGCCGGTGCCGGAGCAATAATATCTGCATGTAAAAGGAAACCGGATAGCCAGGCTCTCGGTCTTCCTCCCATATTGAAGGGGGCTCCGAAAGGGAAGAAGCTCAGGGCTGGACTCATAGGTGTGGGAGCGAGGGGTACAGGTGCTGCAATTAACTTTATTAGTGCAGGTCCCGATCTTGAAATTATTGCTCTTGCAGATGTTTTTCAGGATAAAATTGATGCCTGCCGGGAAAGATTTGCCTCTTTTAAGCTGCCAATTCCTGCAGAAAACTGCTTTACCGGATTCGACGGATATAAAAAGCTGATGGCACTTCCTGATGTGGATGTTGTTATTCTGGCTACCCCATGCAAATTCAGACCTGAACATTTTCTGGAAGCTGTCAACACGAATAAGCATGTCTTCATGGAAAAACCTGTCGCTGTTGATCCTGTTGGCATCAGGTCAATAATCACTACAGCGAAAAAGGCTGCTGCAATAGGTTTATGCGTGGTAACCGGAACACAACGCCGCCACCAGGAAGACTATATTGAGACATATAAACAGGTAGTTGGTGGCGCGATTGGAAGGATCACTTCTGCCAAAGCATTCTGGAATCAGGATCATGTCTGGTTTCGCGAAAGAGAAAAGGAATGGAATGACATGGAATATATGATCCGTAACTGGAATAATTTTTGCTGGTTATGCGGAGATCATATTCTGGATACACATGTCCACAATATTGATGTCATAAACTGGTTCCTTGGAAAACATCCTGAAAAAGCAGTGGGCTATGGAGGCAGGGCGAGAAGAGTAACAGGAGATCAGTATGACTTTTTCAGCATAGACCTTGATTATGGTAACGGTGTCAGCTCCCATAGTATGTGCCGTCAGATAGACAGCTGTTCGAACTCAACAGGAGAGCTGGTTATGGGAACTGAGGGCTATACGAACTGCTGCAATACGATATGGGACCTGAATGGGAAAATAAAATGGCAATTTGAATATCCGAAGGATGAAAACGGGAATCCGATGAACGCTGTTAAAATCCCTCCTTATGTGCAGGAACATATGCATCTTGTACATGCAATCCGTACAGGAAATTATGTAAATGAAGCAGAAACAACTGCGATTTCGACCTTAACTGCTATTATGGCCAGGACCGCTGCTTATACAGGACGAACTGTTACATGGGACGATATATTCAAATCAGATATGGATCTGGGACCGAAAAAAATTGAGTTTGGACCAGTAGATATGGTTTTCGAAACACCAGTTCCCGGAACACCTGTGGCACTGTAAAGAACGGACACTAATTTTCGATCAAAAATTTAAAATGTTCCCCATGGCAAACAAATCATCCAGAAGAGATTTCGTCAGGCGATCAGCCGCACTTGTGGCAGGTGCTGTTATCCTGCCCCAGATAATTCCCTCATCAGCATTTGGAATGGGAAGGAGGATCGCCCCAAGCGACCGTTTGGTTATTGGTTCAATCGGAACCGGCTCGCAGGGGATGAGCAATATGATGGATTTCCTTAAGCTTAAAGGCGCCGTTCAGTTTGTTTCAGTTTGTGATGTAGATTCATTGCGTCTTGCAAAAGCAAAAGAAACGATAGATCTCGAGTACAAAAATAAAGATTGCCGGATATACGGAGACTATCGTGAGTTCCTTGAAAAGGAGAAGTTGGATGCTGTTTCCATTGCATTGCCTGACCATTGGCATGGGATTATTTATACAGCAGCAGTCAATAAGAAAATAAATGTATACGGCGAAAAACCGATATGTAGAACGATAAAGGATGGCCAGACAATTGTCGCGGCCGTCAAAAAGAACAATATAATCTGGCAAACCGGCAGCTGGCAGCGTTCACTCTTCAATTTCAGAAGGGGAGCAGAACTTGCTATAAACGGAAGGGTTGGTAAACTAAAATATATTGAAGTAGGACTTCCCAATGGCAATAAAGGAATCGGAACCCCGCCCGTAAAGCCAGTACCGCCCGAGCTGAACTGGGAGATGTGGCTGGGGCCGGCTTTAAAGGTTCCATATCGCGGAGTTTCTCACTGGGACTGGAGATGGATTCTCGATTACTCAGGAGGTCAGCTGACGGACTGGGCAGGACATCATATAGATATAGCCAATTGGGGAGCGGGACTTGAACACACGGGGCCGGTTGAAATTTCAGGAAAGGGTGTATATCCTGTTGAAGGAATTTTCAATGTACCTGTCGAATATGATTTTCTTTGCAAATATTCCAATGGAATTGAAATGAGGGTTGCGAATGCTTCAAGGCTTCCATTAGGCATGGGAACTACATGGCATGGAGATCTTGGCTGGGTTCATGTCGACCGTGGCGATATCATTTCAGCTTCAGATCCGAAAATTCTTAATGAAGTTATCGGTGAGAATGAAATTCATCTGTATAAGAGCGATAATCACTGGCAGAATTTTGTAGATTGTGTCCGTTCAGGCAAACCTGCAATAGCTCCGATTGAAGTTGCATACCGGGCAATATCTGTGGCTCTACTGGGCGAAATAGCAATGACAACCGGACAAACAATTAAGTGGGATCCCGAGAAAGAGGAGATAGCAGGCAATGAAAAAGCCACTCATCTGCTTTCACGTCCTTACCGTCAACCATGGGCATTACCAACAGTTTAATCAGAATTGATATGAAAAAGCAATTTATAATTCTTGCTGCAGTATTAAGCCTGCTGACCTTTTTTTCAGCCTGCAAAAAAGAGAATGGCTATAAGACATTAATAATTACCGGGCAGAATAATCACAACTGGAAAGTAAGTTCTCCAATTCTGAAGCAGATTCTTGACGAAACAGGTTTATTTTCCACAGATATAATGACTACTCCCGATAAAGGAGGAGATATGAAACAGTTCAATCCTGATTTTTCGAAGTACAGGCTGGTGGTTGTTGATTATAACGGTGATTCATGGTCTGAAAAAACGAATGCCGGTTTTGTTGATTTTGTGAAGAATGGCGGCGGGGTAGTAATATATCATGCTGCAGACAATTCTTTTCCATTGTGGAAAGAGTATAACGAGATGACAGCTCTCGGTGGTTGGGGTGATCGAAATCAGAAAGACGGCCCATATGTTTATTATAAAAATGACAAGCTTGTTACTGATACTTCTGCAGGTAACGGGGGATCACATGGTAAAAGAAGAGAATATATAGTGCGTACAATGATAACCGATCATCCGATCACCAGGGATCTGCCTCAGAGATGGCTTCATGGCACAGACGAATTATACAGCCAGTTACGTGGGCCGGCTAAAAATATGGAAATACTTGCTACGGCATTTGCAGATAGTGCGGCAGGCGGAGGCACTATGAGAGATGAACCTATGCTGATGACAATTTTATATGGTAAAGGCAGAATTTTTCATACAGCCATGGGACATGCAGATGAAGGCGGTGGTCCTGCCATGCAGTGTGCAGGATTCATTACTACATTGCAGAGAGGTGCAGAATGGGCTGTAACAGGTGAAGTAACACAAAAAATTCCCTGGGATTTTCCAACCTCTGCAGGAGTTACTCTTCGTCCTGACTTTAAGGAAACAACTCTGGAAGAAGCTTTCCAAAATATTGGCAATTATGATATTGCAAAGAGCACAAGGAATTTAAGCTGTATACAAAATAAGATCCGTTCACTGGCAGGTGATACACAGGGCTTGCTGAGTCTTGAAAAGTCGATGGTAAAGGTACTGACTGATAAAAGTGCTTCGGTTGAGGGGAAAAAGCTTTTGCTAAGAGAACTCAGTTGGATGGGATCAGATTACTGTTTAACCGCTGTAAAAGATCTGGTTTCAAATACTGACCTGAAGGACGAGGCTGAATTTACACTTTCAAGATTGAAGAAATAAGCCCCCTTTTCTCCCGATAGCTATCGGGACTTCTCCTGACTGGCGGAAAGGGATAATTTAGGGATTTAGTTTGTGATACTATAAAAATATGTTTTCACTTGTAATACCAATATTTAATGAAGAGAAACTGGTTGATGAACTTGTTGAAAGAACAATTTCATCAATTGAAACATTTACACAAGAATATGAAGTGATCTTCGTTGATGATGGGAGTACAGACAGAAGTCTTGAAATATTGCTATGCCGGCAGAAGAAAAATAACAACATCAAAATCCTGTCATTATCAAAGAATTTCGGGCATCAGGCCGCATACACTGCAGGACTGGAGTACTCACGAGGTGAAGTGGTAGCAATGATGGATGGAGATCTTCAGGATCCCCCGGAACTGATGGCAGACATGTACAGGCTGGTAAGCAAAGAAGATTATGATGTGGTGAGTGGCAAAAGGATCGGCAGGAAAGGAAACAGGGGTCGCGTTTTTTATGAAATATTATTTCACCTTATATTTAAACGTATAGGTGAGATTAAAGACATGGAAAATTCGGGGAACTACTCAATGATGAAAAGAGTAGCTGTTGAGGCTCTTCTTTCAATGAAAGAGAAAGTCCGTTATCTTCCGGGTTTACGTACATTTATGGGATTCCGGCAAGGGTATGTTGAATTTGTCAGGGATGACAGGTTAAAAGGAGATCCCAAAATGAGTTTAAGGAAGCTGGTTGTTCTTGCTGCAGATGCGATATTCTCATTTTCCCGGGTCCCGATACGATTCTGTCTTATACTCGGGTCAATTGGCGCGCTGGTTTTCATGGGTGCTGGGATCTATGTTCTGATTGCCAAAGCATACGGATTCGCTGTTCCCGGATGGTCATCGACTTTGCTAAGTATTTATTTTCTAGGGTCAATTCAGTTAGTATTTCTTGGCATAACAGGTGAATATGTGTACAGGAACTATAAGGAATCGCAAAACCGGCCACTCTATTTTGTGAAAAAATTCTATGATGCCGGCCTCAAAACCGATGAATGAGATAAGATTAAAATACATCTTTTATACTTCCGCAGTATTTCTTCTGATACTAATGCTCTTTCTGAGCAAAAATGCAGGAATATCATGTGATGAAGTTCTTCATTACAATCATTCCGTATCAGTTTATAACTATTTTGCCTCTCATGGCACTGATCAGTCTGCACTAAATACCCCGGAAACAAATCTCAAATATTATGGACAGTCATATGATGACATTGTAACAATACTTATCAAGTGGTTTAAAATAGGGGATGTTTATAGTTTTCGTCATCTGATGAGCTCACTTGCCGGGTGGCTTGTAATATTTATTACCGGGATGTTTGCTATCTGGCTCTCGGACTATAAGGCAGGCATTCTTGTCCTGTTTCTGTTTACGGTTTCTCCGACTTTTATGGGGCATACACAGAACAACCTAAAGGATATTCCTTTTGCCTTAACCTATATTACTGGAATTTATTTTACTCTGAGATTCCTTATTTCTGGAAAAAACAATTCATTCAGGGATTTGATACTGTTGACCCTGAGTATCGCTTTTTCTGTGAGTATCAGAGCAGGAGGATTACTATTGGTCTGTTACCTTTTCTTTTTTCTTCTTGTTGTTTATACATTTAAGTATTTCGATGAAAAAAGAATTTATCCTGATGAGATAGGGAAAAAGTTTCTCTGGCTATGCTGCGTTTCGGTTTTAGCCTGGGCTATGAGTATTTTACTCTGGCCATTTGCGCTTCAAAGCCCGGTTAAAAATGTACTTGAGTCGTATAATGTTATGGCTCATTTCCCAAGCACATTCAGACAGATATTTGAAGGCAGGGTTGAATGGTCCGATTTAATGCCATGGTATTTTATTCCGAAGTCCATAATTATCACAATTCCTTTGATAGTTATAGCAGGGTTAGTTCTCTTCAGCATTTTTTCATTCAGGAAATTGTCACGAGAAAAAAAGCTCCTTTTGCTCTGCCTGATATTTACAATTTTATTCCCCATTATATTCGTTGCATACCAAAAGTCTAATGTCTATTCCTCATGGAGGCAATTTCTTTTTCTTTATCCCGGAATAGTCTTGCTTTCATCTATTGGCTTTATCAGCTTTTATGCAACGATAAAATCGTCATATTTAAAATGGGGAATGATTGCAGTGGTAATTATTCTCGCTTACCATCCTTTAAAATTCATGTCCCTGAATCCAAAATATTACTATTTATATTACAACCAACTGGTTGGCGGACTAAAGGGCGCTTATTCGAATTATGAAACCGATTATTATTATCAGGGACAGACAGAAGCATCGGAGTGGCTTATTAATTATCTGAATGAAAAGCACATAGCGGGTAATATTAAGGTAATGGCAACATATACAGTCGACTGGCAGTTCCGTAAACATCCCGAGATAAAAACATTCTATTCACGATATGAGGAAAGAAGTATGTCAGACTGGGATTATGCAATAGTAACCAACAGGTATATTTCCCCGGCCCGATTGAGGAATAACAAATGGCCTCCGGACAATTCAATTCACACAATATATGCTGATAATATTCCTATTTGTACAATACTTGAAAGAAAAACTAAAGAAGATCTGGCTGGTTATAATGCGCTTGCCAGCGGAAAAACCGAAGAGGCGATTGATCATTTTGAAAATGCATTAAAGATTGATAGCTCTGATGAAATGAATTTTTTTAATTTTGCAGTTGCATTAAATAACTCAGGAGAGAATCAAAAAGCTGATTCAGTATTGAAAAGAGGACTTGAGGTGAATCCTGAGTTCGAGTCAATTCTGATGTATCTTGGAAATATATCGAGATCCCGGAATAAAAATGATGAAGCAGCTGGTTATTATAAAAGGGTTATTAAGGCGAACATAAAATATTTTGATGCTTACGTGGGATTGGCAGAAGTACTGGAGGACAAAGATGTTATAGAAGCACGCAAGTTGTTGATTAAGTGTCTTGAGATGAATCCGGAGTTTAAGCCGGCAATAGTCGCCCTCGGAGATACCTACAGTAAATCAAATCCTGATGTAGCTAAAAAATATTATAATCTGGCTGATACAATTTAATAATTATAAAATTTGTTTAAGATGAAAAAATCTATTTTAGTGTTTTCGATTTCATTACTTCTGATTATGAGTGGTTTGAGTATGGTAAAAGCGCAGGAAGCGCCAAAACCAAAGAAAGATACTGTAAACATGGACACCAGCGCCAAGCCACAGGTATACTATCCAGTTGAAGATGAAAAATCAAAAGGCATAAGTGGCGCTACTATCGGTATAATTATTGGAGCAGTTATTGTTGTTGGTGCAGCCGGATTTTTCCTTCTGAAGAAGAAAAAATAATTGGTGTTTCGATCCATAAGTTTAACAAATAACGAAAATGGACAAACTCAGGATCTCTTCTGCCCAGTTTGAGCACAGAAGCGGGGACAAGACATTCAATCTTTTAAGGATTGAATGTCTTGCAAAACAGGCTGCAAGTGCCGGATCACAGGTAATAGCATTCCACGAGTGCTCTGTTACAGGTTATACTTTTGCTCTAAAGCTCTCAGAGACTGAGATGCTTGATCTGGCTGAATATATTCCAGAAGGGGAGAGTGTCAGACGTTTGACTGAGATTGCCGCCAAATACAATATTGCCATTCTTGCCGGTTTATTCGAGAAGGACAAGCAGAATAACCTGTACAAGGCTCAGGTTTGCGTTGACAAATCTGGTTTAGTGGCAAAATTCAGGAAGCTTCATCCATTCATAAATCCTTTTCTTAAGCAGGGCAATGAGTATTGTATATTTGATCTTTACGGATGGAAATGTGGCATCCTGATCTGTTATGATAATAATATAACAGAAAATGTGAGGGCAACTACTTTCTTGGGTGCAGATATAATATTTATGCCGCATGTCACAATGTGTACGCCCTCTACCCGGCCCGGAGCAGGGTTTGTTGATCCTGTTTTATGGAAAAACAGGGAAAAGGATCCCACTTCGCTCAGGCTTGAGTTTGACGGGATGAAAGGACGCGGATGGTTAATGAAATGGTTGCCATCAAGGGCTTATGATAATGGAGTATACGTGGTCTTTTCAAATCCGATAGGGATGGATGACGACCAGCTTAAAAACGGATTATCGATGATCATAGATCCGTTTGGTGACATAATTGCCGAGTGCCGGACACTCGGAGATGATTTTGTTTCGGCAACACTTATTCCTGAAAACCTTGCACTGTCAGGGGGCCGAAGATATATTAAGGCAAGAAGGCCCGACTTGTACAGAAATATCATAGGTAAGCATCATACACCTGAACAGAAAGTGGTATGGCTCAATCCCGAGAAGGAAGATGAGCTTTAAATTGTTTCCTGATGAATGAAGTAAAAACAGATTGCCTGATCAATCAGGAATCGCTTCATGAAGAAATTCTGCGGCCGGACATCCTCAACGCCTTCAAGGAAGTTGTAGCGTTTTACAGCCCGAACCATCACATTCTCTGGCTTAATGAGGCAGGGAAAAAGCAGCTGGGGATAAATGACGAATCTTATATAGGAAAATTATGTTACAAGGTTTGGTTCAATGCTGACAAGCCTTGTTCATCATGCCCGGTTGTGAGTCATAAAATGGAGACTACCGAACGACTTGTAACCCTGACAGATGAGAGGATATGGATGGTAAGGCATACTCCGCTGTTCGGAAGTGATGGGAGTTTAGACGGTTTTATTGAGTTCAGGGCGGATACGACTCACCTGATAAACCTGGAAAAACAGATACTTGATGAAAGGGAGAAATATAAAATGCTTGCCGAGAATGCTCCGTTCGGACTCATATTAACCCAAAACAAGAAACCGGTCTATGTGAATAAAACTTTTTTGAGCTGGCTTGGACTTCAATCAGTTCCTGATTTTGAGAAGAAAGACCTCCTGCAGTTTTTCCATTCTAATGACAAAAAGATAGCAGAAAAACTCTTCCAGAAAATTGAAGATAATAATATCCCGGCCCCACTGGTCGAAAAATTGAGAATTGTAAACAAGGAGGGGAATCTAAGTTACATAAGATTTGCACTGAATAACAGCACCATCAACTCACAGAAATATGTCCAGATTGTAATTACAGACATAACTGCCGATGTATTGAAGGATAAGAAACAGAAGCAGGTGGCAGCAGATGCTTTATATCTGAATCAGAAGAATACAATTCTTACAGAAATTGAAAGTGTACTTACAAAAACACTGGAAGACAAAAAGTTTTCAAAATCAGGGAGCGATTTTAAGAAAATATATGATATTATCAACAGTTTTAAGCAGTTGGATAAAGACTGGAAGATGCTTATTGCAAATTTCGAGGAAGTACATCCTGGCTTTTTTAGCAGACTTAAAGTAAGACACCCTGTATTATCTTCGAACGATATTAAACACTGTGCCTGTATAAAAATGAATTTTGGCACCAAGGAAATTGCACGATTCTTCAATATAAAAGACTCCTCAGTCCAGATCAGCCGTGTCAGGCTGAAGAAAAAAATGAACCTGGGTGACTCAGAGGACCTTAGAAGTTACATCATTAATTTCTAACCGGTCCTGAATAGTTTTTCTCTGCGAGATAGTTTTTGTAAGTTACCATACTTCATAAAATTTCTTAGTAATAGGTTTGTAATAGAAATTTGCAAACCAGTCTGAAACCTAA
>Ga0302271_10000999_pt1 | contig 27661 bp, 15 predicted proteins | sample III_Bog_N1_1_FD_198767 | JGI IMG/M metagenome (GOLD analysis project Ga0302271, IMG submission 198767) | Peat permafrost microbial communities from Stordalen Mire near Abisko, Sweden - III_Bog_N1_1 | ecosystem: Environmental > Terrestrial > Soil > Wetlands > Peat | place: Sweden: Abisko... | reverse complement strand
ATTTTAATCACCCTGCTGTTTGTTCATTGCACCACTTTAAATTCAAAAGGGCTTCATAGTTCAAATTACAGTACTAAACAGCCCCATATCAAAACCAGCTCTGTGAATAGCCATGGGCTATATGGGCTAAAAGGTGTAAGCATGAAGTAGTATATCCGGAACTGTCACTAAGACTTTATTTCCTCTTCACCGCTTTCTTCCATTTAACGTCATGGAAGCCTGTTTTAGACACATTCCTGTTTAGACTTTTACTCCTGAGATGAAGAATGTTATTATCATGCTAGATCAATGATTGTGATGTAAAGCGATGACATACAATATGTTGTGTCTATAAAGAAGAATCGGAAGATTCAGCCTGTCATTACCTGTCGTTCCGGTACTAAGAGGAGTGAACAGTCAAATCCACTAAAAATACCACCCTTTCAACTCAGCATTCTGGAGCACCACTATGGGCTTCAAATGTAGAATTATTTTTAATAAAATATTACTTTAGGGTATTCTTCTCTGCTTTTTATTAACAGACCATCCTTCTGAACGATTCAATTCTACTCCTTTATACTGATTCAATTTACTTCTTTTAATGGCTGCATATACTCCTTTTAGATTAATTCTACAACAGTAATATACGTAATTTTACAACATTAAAATATGTTCACGGACAGTATGTGAATAGATACAAAAAAAAATGGTTACAGGTCACCTGGAAATATTGAAAAGAAGCACGTATCCATTTAGCTTCTAACAAGTTAAAATTTTAATAAAAGTATTTAAAAGATTTGGAATCGTACGAAAACCAACCGGTACAAAAAGGGCTTAATGGTAGCCTCACAGCATTCGGTAGGATGTATACCTGGAATTTACCGGAACCAATTATCGGGATTTTCGGACAGTTCATTCAAAAAAAGCAGGATCTTTGTCCGGCTAGTAATTTTCACTGAGATTTAAGATGATATTATGAGTTTAGTTGCTTCTCTTTTTTTATCGGCATTTTTATTGAATCCTTCTGTAATGCAGGTTGATACTCTAAGAACGAAACCAGCAGCTGGTGTTCATAAAGATAAACCAATGAACCAGGTGATCGAAGATGTGGCTGCTATTAAAGGAGTCACAGTAGACTATCTAATTGATTCCACTATTCAGAAAGTTGTTAAGGTTAAAGTAAATTTAAACATTCACTTTGCACTGGGTCAAAACATATTGAACGATCCGTCGAAAGATTTACTGGCTTCATTCTCAGATATTGTGATTAAAAACCCAACGATGAAGCTCGGCCTGGTGGGCCACACAGATAATATCAGCTCATTAGAATTGAATCGGAATTTGTCGGTCAGACGTGCTCAGGCCGTAGCAGGTTTTTTAGTTTCACAAAAGGTACCGGCAGTTCAGATCAAGGAGATTGATGGGAAAAGTTTTTTAGAGCCTATTGCTGACAATGCAACCGAAGCCGGTAGAGCTGCAAACAGGCGTACTGAAGTTTATATATTATTGACTGACTTCCCCATGACTCCGCCTGCTTCTCTGTCCACTCCAAAAGAAGCGTTAAGACGAAAATCACTCCCAGCGAACCTGAAAAAAATAATGGAGGAGGTCATTAAAAAGCCTTTCAACGCCAATGATATTGAAATTGAAATAGATGGCTTATTGATAGACGATACCAAAACAAAAGCCGGAAAAGACTTTTATGATTTGTTTTATAATCAATGGGAAGCGCCTGCCGGGGCAAAAAATTACTCCATAACACTTTCAGAAAAACCTTTTCGTTTATCCTCAACTCTTATAGCTATTTTAATCAATGAAGAGGTTGTGTATCAGGCTATACTTCAACCAAGACAGGACCTGATTGAAAATCAGACTGAAGAAGCCATATCAATGGTAGAGGACTATCTGACGAACTATGAAGAGATCATGAAACAGTTAAATGGAGATGATATGGCAGGTACAGGTATTTATTAATCCGGATCAAATAATCCGAATAGTTCCTAAAAGACAATCAACCCGGGAAAAGAGGAGCAACCACTGTCTCGGGAATCTATTTCAAGATTGATATCACTTTTAATCCCCGGGAAGTTGGGACAGTGATGTTATAGAAATCAACATACAATTACATTCTCCAGATATTAACTTTTAAATACAAGCACAATGAAAGTAATTTTTAAAACACTCTTTATCTTGTTTTTTCTGAGTATAGGAAAAACGTATAGCCAGGATTTGATTTATACACCAAAGAATCCTGCATTTGGGGGTAACCCTTACAACTACAGTTGGCTATTGAGCTCAGCCCAGGCGCAGAACGATATCAAGGAAACCACTTCCACTTCGAGCACCAGCACGAGTTCCACGAGTTCGGATGCCCTGAAGAATTTTACAGAAAGCCTAAATCAACAGATTTTAAGCCAACTCTCCCGGCAAATTGTAGCGAAGCAGTTTGGGGAAGATGCTTTAACTACCGGTACGTATGTTTTGGGTGATTATCAGATAAATATAGGGAATCAGACCTCCGGATTGAATATTACCATCCTGGATAACAAAACAGGTACATCTACTACGGTTACAGTTCCCTATTTTTAAATACTTACTAAAATAGAATCAACATCATGGTACAGAAAAACATTCTGTTAAAGGTCTTTTGCCTATTGGTACTGATGGCTTTGGTAGGAGCTTGCGGATCCTATATGAATCAACCGTTGCAATCCCGAAGAGCTGTTCTTGGTCCCGAGTCACCGGGCAACAAGATTTTAAAGGATCTTCCCAAACCACAGGATAAAATTGTTACCGCAGTTTATAAATTCCGTGACCAGACCGGGCAATACAAACCATCGGATACCGGCGCCAGTTGGTCCACAGCTGTAACCCAAGGTGCTACCACCATTTTAATCCGAACCCTGGAAGAAACAGGCTGGTTTATCCCCATAGAACGAGAAAATATGGCAAACCTTCTGAACGAACGAAAGATCATCAGGACCAGCCGTTCGCAGTATGAAGGAAAGGATCAAAACTCGGAAACATTGTTGCCTCCCCTTTTATTTGCAGGGATCATTCTCGAAGGAGGTATCATTTCCTATGAATCGAACATATTAACAGGAGGATCAGGAATTCGTTATTTTGGAGCCGACTTATCCGGACAATATCGAGAGGATCGGGTCAGTATCTATATCCGTGCAGTCTCAACGGCTAATGGAAAGGTCTTGAAGACTGTTTATACCACCAAATCCATACTTTCACAGGAAGTGTCGGCCGGATTGTTCAGGTATGTTCAAACCAAAAGGCTGCTAGAGGCAGAGACTGGTTTCACTTACAACGAGCCCACTGAAATTTGCGTTACGGAAGCCATAGAGAAAGCTGTTGAAAGCCTGATCATTGAAGGTGTAAAAGATAAAATGTGGGCACTCCAGAACCCGAAAGATACCGCATCGGTGGCATTTAAAAACTACTATGATGAAAAGAAGATTAATTATGAATCCGACAATGCATTAAGCCGGAGACTGGATCGGAATAACCGGGGCAAGCTAATGATTGGAGTAGATGCAGGTTCTAATCTCTATTCAGGCGATTATTCAAAAAGAGACTTAAGACCTAAAACCACCCTTTTGATTGGAGCTGCACTCTCTCCACATTTTAATATTGACCTTGGATTAGGATATCGCGGGTTGATGGTACAGGATGTGGTTGATGATTACTCATTTTCAGGGGATCTTTCACTACGGTATGTATTTCTGCCCTTTGAAAAATTCACTCCCTATTGCAGCCTTGGAGGAGGGTGTGATGCCAATTCCCGGGAAGTTGGCTTGTCTGATTCTAAGTTCCTTCCTAAAATAAACGGGACATTTGGGATGGAGTATCTGCTAACCAACCAATTTGGATTATCAGTTTCTTCGGGAGTGAATTATTACTTAAATGATAGCTTTGATGGAGCTAAAGTCGGTAATAACAATGATTGGAGTTGGGGCATATCCCTGGGAGTAAAGTTCTATTTAAAAAACAAAAAACATAAATAATTCTACAAGTTATGAAAAAACAAGTGTATATCATCGTCCTGCTTTATATAGCGACATTTATATCCTGTGAATCAGATAAACTGGACATCAGTTATTATGGAACCATCAGTGGTACTGTGATAGATTCAGAGACTTATCTGCCCCTTCAGGGTGCACTTATCAGCACTACCCCTGCCAGTATAGCAGTGTTATCGGATGCAAATGGTAAGTTTTCAATCCCCAAAATAAAAGAAGGAGAAGTTGCTGTGAATATTAAACGGCAGGACTACCTGAGTAATTCCCTGAACGTTTCAATCCAGAGAAACGAAACGACTACCATGGACTTCCTGATCTTTAAGGATGATACAAATAGCGGGACTATCTCCCTGTACGACCCGGTTCCAGGAAACGGGGCAGTAGATCAACTCCTGGCTATGACTTTTAAATGGAATATGGAAGGTAACAAGCAGAATTTGCCATTAGAATACAATATCTATATTTTTGAGTCCAATTCAACAGTACAAACACTGTTGGGCGAAAATGTCGTATTACAACAAGTAACAACTAGCGGATTAAAATTATCGACCACCTATTTTTGGTATGTAATCGCAAAGTCCAATGGGGTAAAAGTTGCTTATAGTCCGACCTGGACGTTTAAAACAAAAGATACTAATTAGTGCAATTGTCTTATTCGTTTTCCGGTGAAGACAATTCCGGCAATTAAAAAAAATAAAGTTAATAGTTTGTCAATTCAAAGATGAAAGAGTCTCTTCTTCACGAAGGGACTCTTTTTTGATTGTTCAAGAGTTACTGTATCCAACCCTTGAATTGAATTTTTAATCACATCCATATTCAAAATCACAGCGTTCATCCATTGTTTCGAATTCAATAGTGGCATGTTGAATTCCTTTTAGTTTCAATGAGTTCCGTATTTTGCCTTTCAAATCGGTTATTTTGTCTAAATCCAGGAATTTTGTCAGAACTACATGGACAGTGAGTATGTTGTAATTTCCATCCACCGACCAGACATGTAAATCATGAATATCTTCAATCCCTTTAAATTGCTGAAGTTGTTCAGAAATTTCTGCGATATCAATATCAACCGGAATTCCCTGCAAAATAATGTGTAATGTCTGACGAATGTTTTTATAGACGTTAGAGAGGATAAAGATTGCAATCCCCACTGATAAAACAGGATCCATGAAAGGTACATTGAAAAAATACATAATTATTGCACCTATTAAAATTGCCACCCATCCTAATACATCTTCCAGAAAGTGCAAGGATACTACTTTTTCGTTTAATGAACTTCCTTTTTTTAGCCTGTAAAAGGCTAATCCATTCACTAACACCCCAACTATGGCCAGGAAAAACATGCCAGCTGCCTGAGTTTTTTCAGGATGAAAAATCCGAGGGATTGCTTCCAGCAGAATAAAAATACTACCCACTGTCAGAACGATAGAATTAATAATAGCACCCAGTAATGAAAAGCGTTTGTAGCCGTAAGAATAGGAGCTATCACTTCGTTTATTGGATATCTTTTGAAAATACCAGGCAAGTCCAAGGGAAAGACAATCTCCTAAATCGTGAACAGCATCGGAGAGAATAGCCATACTATTGGTGAAAAAACCTCCGACAATTTCAAACAGAGTAAAAAATAAATTCAGAAAAAATGCTGTTTTTATATTCTTTACCTCTCCGTGATGATGATCGTGTGCCATAACTTATTTTAGTATTATAAATCAAACCAAATTATCGGTGTCCAGTTTGACTTTTACAATTTATTATTGATTAATTTTACCCGAACCAGATACCAGATCACATCCGATCAGTGTAAAGGGCTATTTTGACTTTTTATGATTCAGGAACCATTCGTTGACTGGCAAGTCATATCCTGCTCCCTGCATATAATTATACGTTGCCAGATTTAATCCTTTTCCATAAAACTCCAGATCGATTTCATGTCCTGTGGAAAATGGAATTTCATTGTTGGCAAAAGATCCTTTTATATATTTTAAGGGCTTAGCGCCAACACATTCAGGTTGAAGTCCTGAAGGGCTGTGGATAGTCATTGCATAGCGATGCCAGAATGCAGATTGAATTAACCCATCCGCGAATAAATCGCGGACTACTTCAAGTGAATTGGTTGTTTCCTGGGCTGTTTCAGTTGGGAATCCATACATTAAATAGGCATGAGTCATTATTTTTGCATCTGAGAAGTTTTTCATACTTTCTCTTGCTGTTTCAATAGTAATACCTTTGTTAATCAATTTCAGTATTCGTGGGGAAGCGACTTCTAATCCACCTGAAATTGCAATGCATCCCGATTGTGCCATTAAATAACAAAGTTCCGGTGTAAATGATTTCTCAAACCGTACATTCGTCCAATAACTTACGGTAAGTTTGCGTTTTAAAATCTCAACGGCTAGTTTCCGTAACAGGGCAGGAGGAGCCGCTTCATCTACAAAATGAAAGCCTGACTGTCCGGTCTGTTTCATGATGGACTCCATACTGTCTACAATTGAAGTGATGGAAGTAGTTTCATATCGATGGATATAATCTAACGATCCATCACAAAAAGTACATTTTCCCCAATAACAGCCGTGAGCCAACATCATTTTGTTCCAACGTCCATTGCTCCACAATGCATGCATCGGATTCGTCAGTTCAATCAAATTGATATAATTATTTGATAACAGGCCTTCATAGGTAGGGGTGCCGATTTCAGAAAAGGGCATATTCTCTTTACTGTCAAAGTTAGAACGAATAATTTCACCGGATTTAGAGAGTGACATAGTACGAATCAATTCACCTCCGGTTAATAATCTTAGCAATGGTAACTCTCCGTCATCAAAAAGAATGAAATCAACGGTTTTAAAAATAGCCGGGTCACTTAGACTTCGCAATTCAGTGTTGACATATCCACCACCTATACAAATTTTAATTTCAGGGAATTCTTTTTTCAACCATTGGGCACAACGCAATGCACTGTATAGATTTCCAGGAAAGGGAATGGTAAATCCCACGATGTCGGGCGTGTTATTGCGAATCCTTTTATCAAAAATATCAAGCATGAGTTTGTCAATTTCGGTATACGGCTTTTGTAACTCTAGCTCTAAGGGACTGTATTCCGGCAAACGCAGGCATAATGATTCTGCATACCTGATTAATTCAAAGTGGTGATCGATGGTCTGTTGAATGAATTCAGACAAATCTTTTAAAAAAAACGTACATAAATGAATTGCACGATCATAATTACCAATCAACCCGAAAGCCCATTCCAGGTCATCGTCTGTTGGTATTCGTTTACTTAGTGGCCAGAAGGACCGTTCACAGAAGCGCTGTGCCAGACTCATGTCCTTTCCGCTTAGAAATCGCATGACAGGATCAATGGTCTGAATATAGAAATCTGAATTTTGAAGAATGATTCTGTTTGCCTTGGATAGTTTTTCTAATACAGAAACCTTTTCAAAAATAAGTTTCAGTTGAGTAGATGTAAATAATTTTTGAATGAGTTCGATACTGAGATCCATCTGCTCAGCTTCCATTCCCTGAGAGCATAAAAACCCCATTAGTTGACCTGTTGCAGGGTAAGGTGTATTCAGTTGAGTCAGTGGTGGAGTAACAAGCAGAATTTTCATTACAAATATTTTCTGCAAATTTAATGTTTTTTTCTGAGAAGCTACTCCTCCAACTAATATCCTTAAGAACACTAAAAATTAAGCTGATCGAATCTAACAATTAATGTTTATTCAGTTCAGAATAGGGTTGCAATTTATTCATTTGATCAAATCTGCTTTCCATATATGCTTATCCTAAATTATTTTTAGTAGTTTTGTAACATTAAACACTCTCAATTGGAATTTTAACGAGTGAAATCCATGCATTCTTTTGATCATACAGCAATTAACACTCTTCAAATAAAAAATAACTTTTTAGAATGACTGTTTACTCTTCTTTTTCCGATATTGACCATGCACAATGGAAAAAACTTATTGTACAATCACCTTCTGCATCTTTTTTTCAAACCCCTGAATGTTTTGAGTTCTTCACATCCTTATCATTCCTGAAACCATTTGTTTTTGGAATTTCTGAAAATAATAAACTGGTAGGAATTCTGAGCGGGTATATAACTTCAAATGGGAACTTACTAAAACGTTTTCTTAGCAGAAGAGCCATTGTCAGCGGAGGAGCATTACTTGACCCAACCATATCCGAGGAAGCATTAAAAAAGTTATTAAATACAGCCATAAATTCATTAAAAAGAAAATCTATTTACTTTGAAATCAGAAATTACAGCACGTATTCTAATTTTAAAGAGACTTTTGAAACAACAGGTTTTGAATATATTCCACATTTAAACTTTCATGTGCATACTCCTAATATAGAAACAGCACTAAAGAATTTAAGTACCACCAGAAGACGAGAAATTAAATTATCTGCAAAATCAGGTGCTATTTGGCATGAAACAAAGAACCCTGAGGATATTAAAACCTATTTTGAAATTTTGCATGATCTGTATAAAGCCAAGGTGAAGACTCCTTTATTTCCATTTGAGTTTTTTGAAAAACTAGTTCGACAGTCCTATGGAAAGTTATTTGTAATCAAACATAATAGTAAAATAATTGGTGGCAGTGTTTGTGTAATCTTACCAAACAAAACAGTGTACGAATGGTTCGTTTGTGGATTAGATGGTCAGGTGAAAAATGTATATCCTTCCACCATAGCTACATGGGCAGCCATCGAATATACAGCTTCAAATGGCTATAGTTATTTTGATATGATGGGAGCTGGAAAACCAGAAAGCGGATATGGGGTTCGTGAATTTAAATCTAAATTTGGAGGTGAATTAGTTGAAAATGGAAGGTTTTTATATACCAATAATCCTTTCTTATTTAAAATTGGAAAAATTGCAGTCAATTTAATGCGGTTGAAATCAAAAAGCCCCAGAAAAAATATCCTAAGTACAACACAAAATACTTTATTAAAAGTTGAAACCCTAATTTCACAAATCGATACTAAAGAATGGTCTGATTTTGTGTCTAGTCATCCTAATGGTACTATTTTTCAAACGCCTGAAATGTATGAAGTATACTTAAAAACTCCAAAATTCACTCCGAATATCTTAGTAGCCAAAGATGAAAAGAATAGAATTGTTGGTTGTTTGATGTCAGTGATTCAGCGCGATTATAAAGGTTTTTTAGGAAATTTGACTGCACGAACCATCATTATGGGTGGTCCGTTGGCTGAAAACAACAGATCAGAAATTTTAGATTTCCTATTGAAAAAACATGATGAATCGATGCGTCATAAGGTTATTTATTCTCAGTTCCGGAATCTATTCAACATGAACAATTATTCACAGCCTTTCGCTAAAAATGGGTACAGGTTGGAAGAACATTTAGATGTTTTAATTAATCTAAAAAAGTCAAGGGTAGAGTTAGAAGAACAATTACACAAGGAAAGAAAAAGGAATATTGCAAAAGCAGAGAAAGAAGGATTGACTTTCAGGGTTTTGAACAATGAACAAGAAATAAAAAGTGTAATTTCATTATTGAAAAAAACCTACACACGTGTAAGAGTTCCATTCTCCTATGATAAATTATTTTTTAATTCTTATTTCATATTAGATAAGAATGTAAAATTTTTTGGTGCCTTTTGGAAAGACAAAATGATTGCAGGACAGGTAAGGCTATGTTATAATGATACCGTTTACGCTTGGTACGCAGGAAGTGACTCGAATTATTTTCAAAAAAGACCAAATGATTTTCTACTTTGGAAAGTAATCATGTGGTCAAAAGAAAATCATTATAGTCATTTTGATTTTGGAGGTGCCGGAAAACCAAATGTGCCTTATGGCGTGAGAGATTATAAGTTGAAGTTTGGTGGTGAGTTGGTCAATTATGGAAGATATCAAAAAGAACATAAAAGACTGTTTATGCTTTTTGGAAGAATGGCTTATAAATTATACAAAATAATAAAAAAATGAATATCCTTATTGAAATAGGTCATCCTGCTCATGTTCATAAATTGGCACCTACAATTAAAATTCTGAAAAGTAAGCATCATAAAATCATAGTTGTCACAAAAGAAATTACTTCTGTAAAATATTTATTGACAAAATTTGAGATCCCATTTAAAATAATTGGCATTAAAAAGGATAGTTTATTTGGAAAAGGTATTATGCAATTGTGGTATAATCTGTGTTGTTTTATAATCCTAAAACAAGAGAAAATCGATTTGATGATAGGAAGTGTCTCTGCAGCCTATATGACCAGAATTACGAAAATACCTTCAATTTTATTTGATGATGATGATGATGAGGTAGAACCTTTACTGGTTAAATATATACATCCATTTATTTCAGAAATTTTATCACCATCAGCATTAACAGGAAAAAGACTCAGAAAAGATACCATTTATTATTCGGGTTATCATGAATTGGCTTATTTACATCCGAATAGATTTACGCCCGATGAGACAGTTGTAAAAGAAATAGGATTAAAAATAGGTGATCCTTATTTTATTCTTCGGTTTAATGCTTTTAAAGCTCATCATGACGTTGGAATCCATGGCTTAACATTAGAGAACAAACGCAAACTCATTTCCCGATTAGAAACGATTGGAACAGTTTTCATAACTTCAGAGCGTAATCTCGATATTGAATTTCAAAAGTATCAATTGCTGATAGCACCTGAAAAAATTCATTCATTGATCTATTTTGCCACTATGTTAATTGGCGATAGTCAGACTATGACTTCTGAAGCCGCAGTTCTTGGAACACCAGCCATAAAATGTAATACATTCGCAGGTAAATTATCAATACCGAATGAGTTAGAAAAAGATTATCATTTATGCTATTCATTTTTACCAGAAGACTCAGATAAATTCTTTTCTAAAATAGATGAGCTATTAAGTATTAAGAATTTAAAAACTGAATTTTTAAAACGAAAGGAAAAATTAATAGCTGATAAGATTGACGTAACAGCATTTTATGTCTGGTTTATAGAAAACTACCCAGCAAGTGTAAATAAATTGAAAGAAAATCCTGAATTTCAAAATAGTTTTAAATAATCAGATATTCGTTTACTTTTTTTATACGTGACTTTTACGCAATCTTCATATATACCTAATTATGCCTATTGATTTTACTTTATCAGCTTACAGTCAATTATTACTGACTATAAAACAGTCAGGATATTCTTTTTACACTTTTGAAGAATGGTGTGATGGAAAGGCGCGAGGACGTTATGTCATTTTACGTCATGATGTTGATTTAAAAGCCGGTAATTCACTGACTTTTGCTCAAATTGAATCAAAAATGGGAATCCGATCAACTTACTATTTTAGAGTAATCCAGCAAAGTAACCAACCTGAAATAATTAAAAAAATTGCAGGTTTAGGTCATGAGATTGGGTATCATTATGAAGATTTATCCTTATTTCAGGGTGTTGAAGTCAAAGCTATAGAACACTTTAAGATACAATTGGAATATTTTCGTCAGTATTACCCAGTACGAACGATATGCATGCATGGTAGTCCTACTTCAAAATGGGATAATCGAGATCTATGGAAATCCCATAATTATAGGGACTTTGGAATTATTGGTGAACCTTATTTAGATTTTCTGAATTCAAAACCGAATTTTGAATCCGAGATTGAGTATTTTACTGATACAGCACGTATGTGGGATGGTGCAATTTATAATTTGAGGGATAAGTTGTCACTGAAAAGCGAATTAGATAATCCTAAAAAAACATCCATTTTGCCAGTAATTCATTCAACTTACGATTTTATTAATTGGTTAAGAATGAAACCAAATCTTAATGTTTTGATGATTACAACTCATCCTCAACGTTGGACTAATAATTATAGAGAATGGATTCTTGAATTACTGAATCAAAACTTTAAAAATATAATTAAAAGATATGTCCTTCGAAGAAAATTTAAGTAGTTAACGTAAAAATCGATTGATATTTCATTTAAATCTGCAATAATTTATATTATATTTGCAAAGAAAGCTAACAAAATGAACTGGGTGTCCTTCCAAAAATTAAATAACACTGAAAACTTAAATATGCTAATTCAAACCTATAATAAATGTAAAAACTACTTAAGGTTGAAATTAATATATAAACCTGCGTATTTTTATTTAATTGTTGATCTTTTAATACTGATCTTCAGTTTATATATAGTGTTACTATTCTTTCCATTTACTACCCACGCTCCTTTTGTAAAATATTATAAACCATCCCTGATTTATATCTTTTTATGGGTTTTATTTTCATATTTACTAAAAAGATACAGGCCATTAAAAACACAGCAATTACTCCAAATTACATTAAGTCTATTTTATGTGTCTATTCTCATTTTTGTATCGCTTCTTTTATTAATACACTTCTATTTTAGATCATATTCCGGATTTGTACTTCTAACTACTTTAGCCAGTAGCTTTAATGTAAATTATTTATTTGTTTCACTCTATTTTGCATATAGATCTGCCGTTGAATATAATGAAGTAATTATAAAACCAGTTAAAGAAAGAATTAATGCAACAGTTAGGTCTGCTATTCCATTAGATTTAGAAAGCTACAACCAGTTAAAATCAACAATAAGATTGCATTCATCTGAAAAAGTTTTAAATTTTTTAGAAAGTCATATTAATTTATCAAATGGAAATACTTTAGTTTATGTAACTAATGATGTTGCTAATTTGCAAATGAATCCGAATTACCAATATTCAAGTATAATTCAACTGGAGAGATTGAATAATATGAGGAATATTAATTCAAAATTAGCTGTAATTAATGAAAAATTACCTGACAATGGGATTTTCGTTTGTTGTTTTGAATCTAAAAGTACCCGAAAAAAACGCATCATCGGAAGCAAACCAAGAGGTGTTAAGTACATTCTATATGTATTCGACTATCTTTTTAAAAGAGTTATGCCAAAAGTCTTAATTACAAGACGATTCTATTATTTTATCACAAAAGGAAATAATCGTATTTTTTCAAAAGCAGAAGTGCTGGGTAGATTATATTGCTTAGGATTTAAAGTCATTTTAGAAAAAAAGATAGGACAGATGACTTACGTTATTTCTCAACGGAATAAACAACCAGAATTAGTTCAAAAAAGAAATTATGGAACGCTAATCCGATTGCAAAGATTTGGAAAAAATAAGGAACCAATTCAGGTTTATAAAATTAGGACGATGCATCCGTATTCAGAATATCTCCAAAGTTATATTTATGATCGAAATAGTTTAAATAACGATGGAAAATTTAATAAAGATATGCGGATAACAACTTTCGGTAGGTTTATGCGAAGATACTGGATTGATGAATTTCCCATGATATTCAATATCTTAAAAGGAGAAATGAAGATAGTAGGGGTTCGCCCGTTGAGTATTCAATATTTTAATTTGTATAATAAAGAATTACAAGAAAAACGAATTAAGTTTAAACCTGGCTTATTGCCTCCTTTTTATGCGGATATGCCTCAAACTTTGGACGAAATTCAGGAGTCTGAGATGAGATATCTTATAGACTGTGAAACAAATGGACTTTTTAAAACCGATGTGAAATATTTTCTAGTAATCCTCAAAAATATATTGATTAAAAAAGCCAGAAGCAGTTGAGTTGAAACACTGTCGATCATATAATATAAAAATATAAATTTAATTTGTTCAATAAGTATTTATGGAAGAAGATAAAATAACCGGCTTACCCGAAAATGCATCGCGTGAGTTAAAAGATGGCGAAGAATATAAACCATTACTCTCTCCAGATAAAAATTATCCCGAAGTTAATGTCCGATCAGTATCATGGGGTTTATTGATGGCAGTACTTTTTTCTGCAGCAGCAGCTTATCTTGGCCTGAAAGTTGGACAAGTATTTGAAGCAGCAATACCGATAGCTATAATTGCTGTTGGGCTTTCATCTGCCTCAAAACGAAAAAATGCTTTGGGTGAAAATGTCATTATTCAATCTATCGGTGCCAGTTCTGGTGTAGTAGTAGCAGGAGCAATTTTTACCTTGCCAGCTTTATATATTTTACAGGCAAAATATCCTGAAATCTCTGTAAGTTTTTTGCAAGTATTCCTCTCTTCATTGTTGGGTGGAATATTGGGTATTTTGTTTTTAATTCCTTTTAGAAAGTTTTTTGTTTCTGACATGCACGGTAAATATCCTTTCCCTGAGGCCACAGCAACAACACAAGTTTTAGTTTCAGGAGAGAAAGGAGGTGATCAGGCAAAACCATTAATCTTTGCAGGAATTATTGGTGGATTGTATGATTTTGTTATTGCTACTTTCGGCACCTGGTCTGAAACTTTTACATCGAGGGTTTTACCTTATGGAACAGAAATCGCAGAGAAGGCTAAAGTAGTTTTTAAAGTTAATGTTGGGGCAGCAGTTTTAGGGTTAGGCTATATTGTTGGACTAAAATACGCAGCCATTATTTGTGCAGGTTCAGCATTAATCTGGTTTGGGTTTGTTCCTGTTTTACCACTTCTAAATGATAGCATATTACACATTCTTAATCCCGGTTTTACCGGAATCCTGTCAGATTTATCTCCTGAAATAATATTCAAAACATTTGCCAGACATATTGGTATTGGAGGAATTGCCATGGCAGGTATTATCGGAATTATTAAATCAAGAAGTATAATTAAAAGTGCTATTGGATTAGCTTCCAGTGAATTTAAAGGAAAAGGGCAAATATTGAATGATGAAGTGAAACGAACTCAACGTGATATTTCTATGAAAATTATCGTTATAGGAGTTCTCATCGCTCTTGTAGCTACATTTATTTTCTTCTATTTTGGGGTTGTTCATAATTTGATGCATGCTGTGGTTGGAATAATTGTAGTGGCAGTGATCGCTTTTTTATTTACCACAGTGGCTGCAAATGCAATTGCTATTGTTGGAACAAATCCTGTTTCAGGTATGACGCTTATGACACTTATACTTGCATCGGTCATAATGGTTGCTGTCGGATTAAAAGGAACAACCGGTATGGTTGCTGCATTAGTGATTGGTGGCGTAGTGTGTACTGCCTTATCTATGGCAGGTGGTTTTATTACAGACTTGAAAATCGGATATTGGATTGGTACAACACCTGCGAAACAGGAAACATGGAAGTTTTTAGGCACGCTTGTTTCAGCAGCAACAGTTGGTGGTGTAATTATGATTTTAAATAAGACTTATGGGTTTACTGGTGATGGGGCTTTGGTAGCGCCTCAAGCAAATGCTATGGCAGCTGTAATTGAACCTTTAATGTCCGGGGTGGCAGCACCTTGGTATCTATATGCTGTTGGGGCGGTGATTTCGCTTATTCTTACTTATTTCAATATCTCTGCATTGGCATTTGCTCTTGGTATGTTTATTCCACTTGAGTTGAATACTCCATTAATCATTGGTGGTGCAATCAGTTGGTATGTTTCCACCCGAAGCAGGAATAAAGCACTCAATACAGCTCGTCAGGAAAAGGGAACCCTGCTTGCTTCGGGATTTATTGCAGGAGGTGCTTTGATGGGCGTAGTAAGTGCTGCATTGCGTTTTGGAGGCATTAATTTAATGAGCACTGAGTGGGTGGAGAGTTCAGGAGCCCAATGGCTTGCATTGGTGATGTATGGGGCAGTGATTGGCTATTTTGTTTGGGATTCAATGGGTGCAAAGGCAGAAAAATAAAAATACAGAATACAAGTTTTGGTATTAATTGAAATTCGTTATAAATAAAAGAGGCTGATCTATTTTATTAGATCAGCCTCTTTTATTTGTCGTTTCTTAGAATAAAAATAATTATCATTTATATCCTTGTTCGTGAACGCTTTTTATAGAACGACCTGAAGGATCATTCATATTTTTAAAAGCAGCATCCCATTCCAATGCAATTTCAGTGCTACAGGCAACTGAAGGAACAGATGGAACACACAATGATGCAGATTTTGAAGGGAAGAAATCAGTGAAAATGGTACGATAATAATACTCTTCCTTATTCATAGGAGGATTTATCGGATATGTTTCAGCAACTTTAGACATTTGTTCGTCGGTTACTGATTCATTCGTCAGTGCACGAAGAGAATCAATCCAATTATAACCAACCCCATCTGAAAATTGTTCCTTTTGACGCCATGCTACACTTTCAGGTAAATAGCTTTCGAAAGCTTTTCGTAAAATCCATTTTTCCATTTTACCGTTGCTTCCTGCCATTTTATCTTTTGGATTGAGGCGCATGGCTACATCCATAAATTCTTTGTCAAGAAAAGGTACACGACCTTCAACACCCCATGAAGCAAGAGATTTATTGGCACGCAAGCAATCATATAAATGAAGTTTGTCAAGTTTACGAACAGTTTCTTTATGTAATTCTTCAGGATTCGGAGCTTTATGAAAATAAAGATACCCACCGAATATTTCATCAGCACCTTCACCGGATAACACCATTTTCACACCCATTGATTTAATGACACGCGATAAAAGGTACATAGGGGTGCTTGCACGTATTGTAGTCACATCATATGTTTCCACATGATAAATTACATCCCGAACAGCATCCAAACCTTCCTGCACAGTAAAATGAATCTCGTGATGAATAGTTCCAATATGATCAGCCACTTTACGTGCTGCGATTAAATCCGGTGATCCTTCTAATCCAACTGCAAACGAGTGAAGTTGGGGCCACCATGCTTCTTCAGTGTTTCCTGATTCTATTCTTTTTGCAGCATATTTCTTTGCAACAGCAGAAATAATAGATGAATCAAGTCCTCCTGAAAGCAATACCCCGTATGGTACATCTGCCATTAACTGACGTTCAACAGCAGCTTCTAAAGCATCACGCAATACATCGATATCAGAAACGTTATCTTTAACTGCATCATAGTTTTGCCAGTCACGAGAATACCATTGAGTTGGTTTCTTGTCAGGACTATAATAATACTGACCTGGAAGAAATTCTTCAATTTTAGAGCAATAGCCTTCTAAAGCTTTTAATTCAGACGCAACATAATAGGTTCCTTCTTGGTCCCAACCTTGATAGAGAGGGATAATCCCAATATGGTCCCGGCCAATCATATAAATATCTTTTTCAATATCATAGAGGGCAAAAGCAAAAATGCCGTTTAAGTCTTCCATGAAATTTGGACCTTTTTCTCTATAAAGTGCCAGAATGACCTCACAATCTGATTTAGTTAGGAATTCATATTTTCCTTCGAATTGTTTCCGTATTTCCTGATGATTATATATTTCACCGTTCACAGCTAAAACCAATTTGCCATCCTTGCTGTAAAGAGGTTGTTTCCCTGATTCAGGATCAACTATCGATAAACGTTCGTGTGCCAAGATGGCTTTTTCATCGGAGTAAACTCCTGACCAATCCGGCCCACGATGCCGTATCCTTTTAGACATTTTTAAAACTTGCGGCCGTAAAGCTTGGACCGGTTGTTTTATATCAAATGCACATACTATTCCACACATAATATTAAGCCTCTCTGTTATTCTTCTATTTTTTTGATAGAAGAGATTGTTTTATAGTTTTATTTAATATTTTACAGTTATTGTTGTAGTTAATGATTACAACGAGTTATGAATGTCTTCTGCCACCTTTCTACCCGAAGCTATAGCCCGTACGACCAAACTTGCACCCATAGCTGCATCACCAGTAGCAAAGACTTTTCCAATACTGCTTTTGCTTTCTTTATCAATAGCAACATTGCCACGTCCATCAAATTGAACACCCAACTCAGTAAGTAAACCTTCATGTACAGGATGAATAAATCCAAGAGCCAGGAATACTAGGTCAGCTTTAATCAAGTCTGTTTTTCCGGTTGGTTTCATGCTCATTCGACCATTCTCATCTTTCGACCATTCAACCTCTTCCACTAATACTTCCGTCAGTTTGCCCTTTTCGCCAATAAATTTGTTAGTATTCAAGCTCCATTTGCGTACGCAACCTTCCATATGTGAGCTTGAAGTTTTAAGAATATTCGGATAATAAGGCCATGGAGTATCCGGATTTTTATCCACCGGCGGTTGTGGCATTATTTCTATTTGAGTAACTTTAGAAGCACCCTGGCGAATTGAAGTACCCACACAATCCGAACCTGTATCTCCACCACCAATTACAAGAATATGTTTGTTCTTAGCTGAAATGATGGATTCTTTATCCACTTTTTCTCCAATGATCAGTTGGTTTTGTTGACACAGAAAATCCAGTGCGAAATAGACACCTTTCAAATCACGACCTTCAGGATTGATATCACGGGGATGACCAGCACCAACTGCAATACAAACTGCATCGAAGTTTTGCATAATTTCTTTGCCAGTAATATCTTTTCCTATTTCAGTATTGGTTTTAAACTCTATTCCTTCTTCAATCAACAAAGCTAACCGGCGATCAATGATGTTTTTATTCAATTTGAAATTTGGGATTCCATATCGTAACAAACCACCTAATCCGTTATCTTTTTCAAATACAGTAACATGATGACCCTTTCGGTTCAACTGCTGTGCAGCTGCTAATCCAGCAGGGCCTGAACCTATAACAGCAATCTTTTTTCCAGTTCGCGTTTTTGGTGGACGTGCTTTAATCATGCCTTCAATAAATGCAACTTCCGTAACTGCTGCCTCATTCTCACGAATTGTTACTGCCGCGTCATGTAATGCTAATACACAGGATTTTTCACAAGGAGCTGGGCAAATACGACCTGTGAAATCAGGAAAATTATTTGTTTCGTGTAATACTTCCACACCTTCTTTCCATTGTCCTTTGTAAATCAAGTCTTGCCATTCCGGCATTTTGTTGCCTAGGGGACATGCCCAATGACAAAACGGAATTCCACAATCCATGCATCGTGAAGCCTGAATTTTTCTGTCTTCTCGATTTAATGTCTGTTCAACTTCCCCAAAATCTGAAATTCGTTCGTTAATAGGACGGTAACCTGCGATCTTGCGAGGGGTATTTATAAATGCTTTAGGATTTCCCATGATGTTTTATTGTTTTTGTCTTAAAACCTTTGCCAGAGTTTTAAACTTTGGCAAAGATATTTAAATTGTAATTAATAATCGCGTTCAACCTGAGCAATTTTTTTGTTGATCGCTTCTATTTTTTCTTCTTGCAACACTTTCTTGTATTCTATTGGAACTATTTTTTTGAATTTATCTACATATTCGCTCCAGTTATCTAGAATTTTTTTTGCAACTTGACTTTTTGTATATTTATAATGATTGGAAATCAATCCCTGTAATTCTTTTCTGTCTGCACTGTCTTCGATAAGTGATAATTCAACCATCTCCATATTACAGAAAAAATCGAAATTGTCAACTTCATCAAGCACGTATGCTACTCCACCACTCATGCCGGCAGCAAAATTACGTCCTGTTGTTCCAAGAACAACTGTACGACCTCCTGTCATATATTCACAACAGTGATCTCCTGCTCCTTCAACGACCGCAATAGCCCCTGAATTTCGAACACAAAAACGTTCTCCGACTACACCATTAATATATACTTCACCAGATGTAGCGCCATACAAAATGGTATTACCTGCAATAATATTATCTTCTGGTTTAAAAGTACTCTCTTTTGGTGCTATGACAACAATTTTACCTCCTGAAAGTCCTTTCCCTAGATAATCATTTGCTTCACCTTCTAATTGAAAAAAGACCCCTTTGCTTAGAAATGCACCGAAACTCTGTCCTGCTGAACCATGAAAATAAGCTTTAATGGTCTCATTTGGCAGCCCGGTTTGACCGTATCGTTTAGCAATTTCACCTGAGAGCATCGCCCCAACAGTGCGGTCAGTGTTTTTAATTTTGTACTTCATTTCCACCGGCATGCATAAATCAAGGGCCGGCAGTGATTTCTTAATCAATTCACGATCCAGTACATTCTCAATTTTATGATCCTGATCCTTTACATGACGAAGTGCTGCTTTGTTACCTTTGGCAGGTGAGAACATAATTTTCTTTAAATCTACTTTTTTAAGTTTCTCAGTACCTTCAACATTTTTACGTTCAAGCAATTCTGCATGACCTATTATTTCGTCCAGACTGCGATATCCCATTTGCGCTAAGTGTTCACGTACATCCTGGGCAAGAAACTTGAAAAAGTTGACAAGATACTCATATTTACCTGCAAAATGTTTACGTAATATCTCATCCTGAGTAGCAACACCCACTGGACATGTATTTAAATGGCACTTGCGCATCATAACACAACCGAGAATAATTAAGGCACTGGTTGCAAAACCATATTCTTCAGCACCTAATAAAGCAGCAACTATAATATCGTGTCCGGTTTTTAGTTGACCATCCGTTTGTAAACGCACCTGCCCGCGCAGATTATTTAAAACCAGTGTCTGTTGCGTTTCTGCAAGGCCAATTTCAACAGGTAGACCGGCATGTTTTATAGAGCTAGATGGACTTGCACCTGTTCCGCCTTCAGCACCACTGATTAATATTAAATCTGCTTTTGCTTTCGCAACACCCGCAGCTATTGTTCCGACACCAGTCTCAGATACTAGCTTGACACTAATAGTGGCAGAAGGGTTGATATTTTTTAAATCGTAGATAAGCTGTGCCAAATCTTCAATTGAATAGATATCATGATGGGGTGGGGGCGAAATTAGTGAAATCCCAGGTATAGAGTGTCGGGTCTTTGCAATTATTTTGTCCACTTTATATCCTGGTAATTGTCCACCTTCACCCGGTTTAGCACCTTGTGCGATTTTAATCTGAAGTTCATCTGCATTGACCAGATATTCTGCTGTGACACCAAATCGTCCTGATGCAACCTGCTTAATAGCACTACGGGTACTTAAACCATCTTCACGTTTTTTGTATCGTTCGGGATCTTCACCACCTTCACCGGTATTACTTCGTCCACCTAAAATATTCATGGCAATTGCCATGGCTTCATGTGCATCCCGGCTTATGGAGCCATAAGACATTGCCCCGGTAACGAATCGTTTGGTTATATTCTCAATAGGTTCTACTTCGTTGATGTCAATCGGATTATGTTTATAATCCATCAAGTCACGAATAAATATTGGCGTTGGCTTTTCGTCAACTGTCTTTGTATATTCTTTGAATTTTTCGTAACTATTTGTTTTTGTTGCAATTTGAAGTCTTGCAATTGACTCCGGGTTCCAGGCATGTTCTTCACCATCGCGTCGATAAGAGTACAAGCCTAGATTTTTTAGCTGTGAAGGATCACTTCCTTCGAGTGGATGAAATGCCTCTTCGAATGGTTTCAAAACTTCATTCGCAATATCTTCCATATCGATACCTTCGATGGCAGAAGAAATTCCTTTGAAGTATTTATCCAAAAAGGCAGATGAAATGCCTATTGCTTCAAAAATATGAGCACCACGGTAACTTCGTAAAGTAGAATTACCCATTTTTGAAAGGACTTTAAGCAATCCTTTGTTTACAGCTTTTATATAATGTAATTTTGCTGTTGCAAAATCCATCTTTATATCTCCTGATTTTGCTTTCTCATAAATAATGGCAAAAACCATATAAGGATTAATGGCATTGGCCCCAAATCCGAATAAAAGTGCAAAATGCATTACTTCACGCGGTTCAGCAGTTTCAACTACAATATCAATCTGCATTCTTTTCCTCTTTTGGACTAAATACAAATGTACCGCCGAAACAGCTAAAAGTGATGGGATTGGTGCATGGGTTGCATCCACTCCGCGATCACTTAAAACGATATAATTTTTACCATCATCAACGGCCTTTTCAACTGATAGGCAAAGCTCATGAATTGCGTTTTCAAGACCATTTGAACCTGTTGTAGGATCAAAAAGCATTGGCAAAGAAATTGTTGAAAATCCTTTATATTCTAGATTTAATAGAATGTCAAATTGAGTATTTGTAAGAACTGGGCTCTTGAGTTTAATCATCTTACAAATTTCATTAGCAGGCTCAAGTAAATTCTGATGTAAAGAACCAACATACCCTGTTAATGACATTACCAACTCTTCACGAATCGGATCAATAGGTGGATTTGTGACCTGAGCAAATTGTTGACGGAAATAATTGAACAACCGTTGAGGCTTATCTGAAAAAACAGATAATGCTGCATCATTTCCCATCGAGGAAGTTGGTTCATACCCATCATTTGCCATTGGAAGGATTAATCTTTCCAAATCTTCCTTAGAATACCCGAATGCATTCAACAGGGTTTGATAGTTATTCAGGTCGTTTTTAACGCTTCTTCCGGAAGTAATATTATCCAGGTTGATGCAATTTTTATTTAGCCATTCGCGATAAGGAAATGCTTTTGCGAGGCCTTCTTTTAATTCGTGATCGTAATATATCTGACCGAGTTCAGTGTCAATCATGATCATCTTGCCGGGTTTTAGGCGTCCTTTTGCTTTGATACGCGAAGGCTCAATCTCAATCGTTCCCGTTTCAGATGCTATGATCATCAAATCATCATGTGTAACAAGATATCGTGCAGGGCGTAAACCATTTCGGTCCAACATCCCGCCAGCATATCTTCCATCGCTGAAAAGTAATGTGGCAGGACCATCCCATGGCTCCATAAAGGTGCTGTGATATTCGTAAAAAGCCCTCAAATTATCGGAGATAGGGTTTTTTGCATTCCAGCTTTCAGGAACAAGCATTGCCATTGCGTGTGGCAAACTTTTTCCGGACATAACTAAAAATTCAAGAACGTTATCCAGTGTGGCACTGTCGCTCATTCCTGGTTGACAGATTGGATATAATTCATTTAAATTTCCAAGTTCATCTGATTTCAGAACACTTTCGCGTGACTCCATCCACTGTCTGTTCCCCCGGATCGTGTTTATTTCTCCATTATGTCCCAACATACGGAAAGGTTGTGCCAAATCCCATGTTGGAAAGGTATTGGTACTAAACCGTGAGTGAACTAAAGCGATACCACTGGTGAAATTAGAGTCGGATAAATCAGGGAAGTATTCACGTAGTTGGAGTGAAGTAAGCATCCCTTTGTAAATCATTTGTTTTGTGGAAAGACTTACGATATAAAAACTACGATCCTTAGCAATATTTGATTTAAGGATTGCTTTCTCAATTTTTTTCCTTACAATGTAAAGTTTACGTTCCAGTTCATCTTGTGAAAAACTGCCTGTGATGAAGAGTTGCTTAATATTGGGTTCGTTGGAGGCAGATATTTCACCTAATATACTGCTGTTCACAGGAACTTCACGGATGGAAAGAAGATTTAAACCTTCTTTTTTTATATTTTCTTTGATGACATCAAGGCAGAGTTCCGCTTTCTTTTGATCTTTTGGTAAGAAGACAAGCCCGGTTCCGTATTTTCCCTTTTCAGGAACCGCTATCCCTTGAAGTAAGATGAATTCGTGTGGAATTTGAATTAATATACCAGCACCATCACCGGTTTTATTATCAGCACTCTCTGCTCCACGATGTACCATGTTTTCGAGAACCTGCAATCCATTTTCAACAATTTCGTGGGACTTTTCTCCATGTAGATTTAATATCAAGCCGACGCCACAGGCATCATGCTCGTTTTGGGGTGAATAGAGCGATTTCTGGTCATATTCATCAGTTACTTTAGGGATTGTCATAGCTTTATTTCTTTTTTATACACTTAAAAACTGTTACATTCAGCTAATTTATCGTGTTAATTTGTTCTATTGTTATTTTGAAAATAGTGGGAAAACCTTAGGCTTTCCCACTATTCTAATTTACGAAAGTTAGTAATTCCTCTTTTTAACGAATAAACAGTAATTCTCTGTATTTAGGCAAAGTCCACATTTCATCGTCTACTATCATTTCTAATTTATCGGCATGGTAACGGATTACATCAAAATAAGGTAAAACGTCATCGTGGTATGATAATGCTTTTTCATATTCACTGTCAATTTTATTTGCTACTTTACGTGCTTCTACCAACGCATCCACATTTGTTTTTATTACGGAGATGTGTTCTGCAATTTCTTCTATAATCTCAGAATCCAGTTTAGATAATTTTTCTGCTTTCTCAACCGAATAAACAGCTTTAATTTTATAAACATTGTCTAAAAGGAAAGATTGATAACGCGTTGCTACCGGAATAACATGGTTCAGCGCTAAATCACCTAAAACACGCGCCTCTATCTGAATTTTCTTTATATAAGTTTCCCACTTAACCTCATTCCTGGCATGAAGTTCAACTGCTGTCATGACTCCTGTTGTCTTGAATAACTCAATACTGGCTTTTGAAGTATAGGCCTTTAAAATTTTAGGAACACTTGTTTCACAATCCAACCCACGTTCAGCAGCTTCAAGTTTCCATTCGTCACTATATCCGTTTCCATCAAAACGAATAGCTTTCGATGATTTGATATAGGATTTGATAACATCAAAGATCGCTTTTTCTTTCGTAGTTCCGGAAGCAATTCTTGAATCTACATCTGTTTTGAATTCATTCAATTGATCCGCAACAGCAGCATTCAATGTAGCCATGGCTGATGAACAGTTCGCAGAAGAACCCACTGCACGGAATTCAAAACGGTTTCCTGTAAATGCAAACGGAGAAGTACGGTTACGGTCTGTATTGTCAAGGAAAACCTCTGGTATATGAGCAATTCCTAAGCTTAAAGTCTTTTTGGCAGTAACTACGATAGCTTCTTCACTTGAGCTTTTTTCCAATTTGTCCAGAATAGCTGTCAATTGTGTTCCTAAGAATACAGAGACAATTGCAGGAGGAGCTTCATTAGCACCTAATCTATGTGCATTTTGAGCCGTCATGATCGAGGCTTTTAACAACGCATTGTGCTTGTATACTGCCTGTAGGATATTTACAAGGAAAGTTACAAATTGAAGGTTTTCTTCTGGAGTCTTTCCAGGAGTCAGTAATCCAACGCCCGTATCGGTACCCAATGACCAGTTGTTATGTTTCCCTGAACCATTGATTCCAGCAAAAGGCTTTTCGTGTAATAACAAACGAAAACCATGACGACGTGCGATCTTTTTCATGATCGACATCATCAATAAGTTCTGATCTACGGATAAGTTGGTTTCACCAAAAATAGGCGCCAGTTCAAATTGGTTAGGTGCTACCTCGTTGTGACGGGTTTTAGCAGGAATTCCATATTTATAAGCTTCAAATTCAATATCTTTCATATAGGCAGCTACACGACTTGGTACGGATCCGAAGTAGTGATCATCCAATTGTTGGTTTTTTGCTGATTCATGTCCCAGCAATGTACGACCTGTTAATAACAAGTCAGGACGGGTTGCATATAAACCTTCATCAACTAAAAAGTATTCTTGTTCCCAGCCTAAAAAGGATACTACTTTTTTGACGCTTGGGTCAAACATTTGGCAGACAGCAGTAGCTGCTTTATCAACTGCACTCAAAGCTTTCAATAATGGCGCTTTTAAGTCAAGAGATTCACCGGTGTATGATATGAAAATTGTTGGAATCACTAATGTGTCATCCACAACAAAAGCAGGAGAGGAAGGATCCCAGGCAGTATAACCACGAGCCTCATAAGTACTGCGGATACCACCACTTGGAAAAGAGGAAGCATCTGGCTCTTGTTGAGCAAGAAGCTTTCCTGAAAAATCTTCAATGATTACTTCGCCTGGAGCACCACCTACATAGTCAATAAAGGAATCATGTTTTTCTGCTGTACTGTCAGTCAACGGTTGAAACCAGTGAGTATAATGGGTTGCACCTAATTCCATGGCCCACATTCTCATCCCGGCTGCCACATCATTTGCTATTTCCAGGTTTAGGGTTGCCCCTTTGTCAATCACGTTTTTGAGTGATTTCAACGTGTCTTTCGACAGGTACTTCGCCATGGTAGCGCGATTGAAAACATATTTTCCGTAATAATCGGATGTAAACTTAGAGGGAGGTGTAACTTCCAGTGCCTTTTTCTTAAAAGCTTCTTCTACTGCTTTAAATCTCAATGATGACATAATTATATTTTTTGAGGGTTGATTTTATTTTAAAAACTTAAATTATTGAGTTGTAATCTGTCGTAATGTTACTAAAACAATGCAAAAATAATAAAAATGATAGTTTTTCAACTATAATTTGGCCTTTTTGTGAAAATAAAGATCACTATATTTCAAATTAGATTAAATAGACATCGTATTATGTTGAATCGGTAGTAAAATACACGATATAATAATGAATTGATTAATAAGGTGAAATATTATATCTTATCTGTTATCAATATTACTTCCTTTGTTCTATTACAAAGATAGTAAAAAAAATGGCGGTTAAGATCATTTTTAGCATTTCAATTAAATGATTCATTTACTTTTACTAAATGCGTTTGATTTCCTAAATTGTATGAATTTAGTATCAAAAAGACAATCGATTATGGGAACGCATTTTTGATTGTTGGATGTTAATCAAAATTATTATAGGCTGTCTCACCATGTTGTGATTCATCCAACCCGATGGCTTCTTGTTTATCGGATGCCCGTATGCCTACTACTTTTTCTGTCAGTTTAAATAATCGTTGCAAATACTGCTATGAATTGTACCAGCAATTGTCTGTAGTTGCCATATAGGGCGCCACTATATGCCGGTTGAATAAGAGGAGAAGCTAGTACTCCGGTTAAAATAGCTCCCAGCATACCCCCAATGCCGTGTACTCCAAAAGCATCCAGCGAATCATCATATCCTAATTTTGGTTTGACATATGCTACCATGCAAAAACATACAAGTGAAACGATTACTCCAATGGCTAAGGCTCCAGGTACGCCTACAAATCCTGCTGCCGGTGTGATCGCAACAAGACCTGCAACTGCTCCTGTGCTGATCCCCACAACTGTTGGTCGTTTATCGATAAACCAATCTAATAATGCCCAGGTGATGGCCGCTGCTGCCGCTGCAATATGCGTTACCATCAGGGCATTTCCTGCAAGGCCATCTGCTGCTAATCCGCTTCCGGCATTGAATCCAAACCAGCCCACCCAAAGAAGACCTGCACCCATAACTACATAGGTGATATTGTGAGGGGGGATGGCGTGTCTTTTGTAATCACGACGTTTCCCAAGCATGATCGCTGTAACGATAGCGGCAACCCCTGCATTTACATGTACAACGGTCCCACCTGCAAAGTCCAATGCCCCTAATTTGAATAGCCATCCATCAGCGGACCATACCCAGTGTGCTACCGGATTGTAAATGAAAATGGACCACAATATGGTGAAAACAAAAAATCCTTTAAAGTTAATACGTTCTGCAAAAGCTCCAATAATCAAAGCTGGTGTGATCACTGCAAACATACATTGAAACATGATGAATACAATGTGAGGTATGGTTCCAACTGCAACCCCGTTAAGACCCATTTGGGAATGGGAAATAAAGTAAGGGCTAAGGTCAGTAATCTTTATATTATTTAGAAATGCCCAATCTAAACCACCTATGTAAGGAGCCAGAAATCCAGTTGTGCTTCCAAAAGATAAACTGTAGCCACAGACTACCCACTCGATGCTGATCACCGCAGTAATGATAAAACATTGCATAAATACATTGAGTACGTTTTTACGTCGTACCAGGCCACCATAAAAGAGTGCAAGTCCTGGGATGGTCATTAATAAAACGAATGCTGTGGCAACAATCATCCATGCTGTATCACCGGTGTTTATGGTCGGAGCTACTGCCGGAGTTGAAGTTTGTGCCCATAAAGTTGAAATTGAAACTAGGGACAGGATTGAGGTGAG